>Ga0182008_10000044_pt1 | contig 115149 bp, 78 predicted proteins | sample Sormic07211129_1_FD_120482 | JGI IMG/M metagenome (GOLD analysis project Ga0182008, IMG submission 120482) | Rhizosphere microbial communities from Sorghum bicolor, Mead, Nebraska, USA - 072115-129_1 metaG | ecosystem: Host-associated > Plants > Roots > Rhizosphere | place: USA: Nebraska... | reverse complement strand
TTGTCGAGCGAGCGCTGCATCTGCGCGTTGTCGCGCTGCTGCGTGGGGTTCGTGAGGCTCGACACCGGCTGGCCGTTGGGCAGCCGGCCGGTGGCCTGCGCCGCGCCCTGGATCACGTTCTTCTGCGCCAGCCAGGCCGCGCCCAGCGCGCGCTGCGCATGCGCGCTGCCCACCATGCCGCCGGCGGCCAGTGCCAGCATCAGGGCCTGCACCAGCGGCGTGAGGCGCAAGGCGCTGCGCGCCTGGGAATGTGACGACGTGGCGGCCCCGGCCGGGTGGTGAATGCGCGTATCCATGTGATGCCCTCGATCCTTCTTCTGTGATCCGTGCGCCGCGACAAATGAGCGGCGCTTGGAACCTAGACCGGCGGGCCCGGCCGGATCGGCAAGCTTTTCTTTTGAAGATTTCGTGACAGCGCGGCGGCGCCGGCCGTCAACTCAACAACACCAGACCGCCCGGCAACGAGCGCACGCCCAGGCCCAACGAATGCTGGATCTGCGCGATCGCGCGGTCGAGCGCGGCGATCTGGAAGCGGCCGGTCACCTGCCTGCCGGCCAATTGCCGGTCGAGCAGCACCACCTGGCCCGCGCGGTAGCGGTTGATCTCGGCCACCACCTCGCCCAACGGCGTGTCGACGAAGCGCAGGTAGCCCTCGCGCCAGGCCGAGAGCCGCGACAGCGCGCCGGCATCGACCGCGCGTGCCGGGCCCAGCACGCGCGCGTCGTAGACCAGCTGCTGGCCGGCCGCGAGCGTGCGCGCGCCGGCCGCGTGCGCGACCTCGACGCGGCCGGCCAGGCAGCTCACGCAGATGCCCTCGGGCCCGCTGCGCAGTTCGAAGCGTGCATCCGAGGCGCTCACCTGGGCCCGGCCAGCCTCGACCGTGATGCGGCTGCCCGGCCCCTGCAGGTCGACCGCGGCCTCGCCCGCGATCAACGCGATGCCGCCGGGGCGCAGCGCGATGCTGGTGCGGGTGTTGAGCTCCACGCGCACGCCCTCGCCCAGCGCCACGCTGCGGCGCTCGCCGATGCCGGTGCGGTGGTCGGCCTGCAACTCGCCGATCGACGGCCAGAGGCCCAGCGGCGGGTGCACGATGGCCGCGGCCGCCGCCGCGGTGGCGAAGCCCAGGCCGCCGCCGACGAACCAGCGGCGCGAAGGTGAAGGCACGACGGCGCGCTGCGGCGCGCGCGCGGCCGACAGCGCGCCGGCCGCGCCCAGCAGCGCCCAGCCGCGGCGCGCGGAGGCGAAAGCGGCCTGGTGCGCGGGGTCGGCCCGGCACCAGCGGCGCAGCGCGTCGGCGTCGGCCGGCGTCATCTCGCCGGCCGCGACGCGGTCCATCCACGCGCGGGCCTGGCGCGCGATGGCGTCGCGCGGTGGCGTGGGGGGCAAGGAGTGGGACAGGGTCATGGTCGGAAGGCCGTCCTCAGAGGACGGTTGGCGGGCACCGGATCGGCAAACAACAACTCAGGCGTCCTTGTTCGGCCGGCGGGCCATGCAGTACTCGTGGGCGCGCTTGAGCTCGAGCCCGATCAGCCGCGCCGACACGCCGAAGCGCGCCGCCGCGGCCTGGTTCGAGAGCTCGTCCACGCGCACCGCGAGGAAGATCGCGCGGCGCCGCGGCGGCATGCTGTCGATCACATGCGACAGCGCCTCGATCTCGTCGCGCGCGGCCGCGAGTTCGGCCGGGCCGGGCGCGGGGTCGGCGATCTCGTCCATCAGCGCATCGATCTCGTCGGCGCCCATGTAGCGCTTGTCGCGCTCCATGCGGTCGAGCGCCACGTTGGTCGCCATGCGCATCAGGTAGGCGGCCGGGTTGGCGATCGGGCCCAGCGCCTCCTTGCGCTCGTCGAGCCGCACCCAGGTGTCGTGCAGCGCATCGCTGGCCAGGTCGACCGAGCCCAGGCGGAAGCTCAGGCGGCGCTTGAGCTCGTCGTAGCGCTGGGTCAGCAGCTCGCGCAGGGCGGACAGGCTCGCTTGGCTCATGGAAGGGGCTCAGGGTTGCGCGCAGACCGGCGGCGCGTCCGCGGGCTGCGCGCGCAGCAGCACGACGAAGGGCTGGCGCGGGTCGGCCGGCGGCGGCGCGAGTTCGGCCCGCGCCACGGCCGCGACGATGGCCGCATCGCGCCGCGCATCGCCGGTGGTGTCGAGCAGCCGCGCCTGCGCCACGCGCCCGGTGCCATCGATGCGCACGCGCAGCGCGAGCCGGTAGCGGCCCAGCGCCAGGTCGTCGCGCGCGCACAGCGCCTGCAGCAGCGCGGCCTGCACGCGCGCGTTGTCCGAGGCCTCGCGGCCCGCGTTCGCCTCGGTCGCCGAGGCCGCGCGCGGAACGGCTTCCGCCGCCGGCATCAGCACGAAGGCATCTGGCGCCACCGCGCGCGCCTGCAGGCCGCTGCCTTCGAGCAGCCGGTGCAAGGCCTCGGCCGGCGCGAGGCGGCCGCGCAGCGCGGCGCTGCGCCGGCCCTCGACCAGCGCCGAGGCGAAGAAGACCGAGAGATGGGTGAGCGCGTCATAGCGCGCCAGTGCTTCGGCCAGCGGCAGCGCGGGCAGGTCGAAGGCGGCCTCGGCCACCGGCTCGTCCGCCGGGGCCGCGCCGGCTGGCGGCGCGCCCGCGACCAGGACCGCCATGCAGCCCGCCAGCAACCAGTTGCGGGCGCACAGCGCCATGCTTGCCATCGGGAGTCGCGCGTCCTGTGGTCCATGCCGATCGATGAATCGCACCGCGGCAGAATCGCCCGGCACGCGTGCGCCGCGGATCGTAGGCAGGCGGCATGACCTGTCGGTGACAACGCGGCGGCCGACCGCTTCTCTGCACCGCCGCCTCAGCACTTGGCCTGGCCCGCGCGTGCGCAGATCGGCACGAAGAGCCGGGTCGCGCCGCGCTGCACCAGCAGGGCCGCGGCGCCGTCCGCCAGTTCGAGTTCGTTGGCCAGCGTCTCGGCGCTGTCGATGGGCTGGCCGTTGAAGGCCAGGATCAGGTCGCCGGCCTGCACGCCGGCGCGCGAGGCGGCCGCGTTCACACGCTGCACCAGCAGCCCGCCCTCGACGCGCAGCAGCTGCTGCTCGTTCGGCGCGAGCGGCCGCACCGCGAAGCCCAGGCGGGCCGGGGCCGAGGGCGCGGCGGGCGCGGTCCGGGGCGCGTCGTAGCCCTCGACCTGCACCTCGATCACGCGCTCGGCGCGGTCGCGCCAGACCACCAGCCGCAGCGTGCGGCCGGGCGGCTGCTCGGCGATCAGGCCCAGCGCATCGGCCGCCTGCACCACCTCGCGACCCTGCACCTGTCGGATCACGTCGCCGGGCCGCAGGCCGCCGCGCTCGGCCGCGCCGCGCGGCGCCACGTCGTTGACCAGCGCACCGGCCGGCCGCGGCAGGCCGAAGGTGTCGGCCAGCGCCTGCCCGACCTCCTGCACCGACACGCCGATGCGACCGCGCGTGACGCGGCCGGTGGCCAGCAGCTGGTCCTTGATGCGCATCGCGGTGTCGATCGGGATCGCGAAGGACAGGCCCTGGTAGCCGCCGCTGCGGCTGTAGATGCGCGAGTTGATGCCGATCACCTCGCCCTGCAGGTTGAACAGCGGGCCGCCCGAGTTGCCGGGGTTGATCGGCACGTCGGTCTGCAGGAACTGCATCGCGTCGGCGCCGGGCAGCAGCCGGCCCTTGGCGCTCACGATGCCCGCGGTGACCGAGTTGCCGAAGCCGTAGGGCGAGCCGATCGCGACCACGCCGTCGCCCGGCTCGGCGCGCGCCGGATCGCCGATGCGCACCGTGGGCAGGCCCTGGGCCTCGATGCGCAGCAGCGCGATGTCGGAGGCCGCGTCGAGCCCCACCACCTGCGCCTTGAACTCGCGCCGGTCGGGCAGGGTCACGCGGATCTGCGTGCCGCGCGCGACCACGTGGGCGTTGGTGAGGATCAGCCCGTCGGCCTCGAGGATGAAGCCGGTGCCGAAGCTGCGCGTGTCGGCCGCGGGCTCCGCACCCTGCAACCCGCGGTCGCTGTAGCGCCGCGGCGGCGTGGCGTCGCGCTCGACGCCGATGTGCACCACGGCCGGCCCCTGGGCCTTGACCAGCGCCGACAGGCCCGCGACCGGCCAGGGCGCGGCGGCGGGCGCGAGCGTGCACGCGGCGCCCAGGCACGCCGCGACCAGCCCCCGGCGCCACCCTTGCATGCGCGCGGCCATGGCGCTCAGGTGGCGGCCGTGAAGCTCAGCGTGAGCTGCAGCACCATGGGCTGGCGCATGTCGCGCGGCGGCGGCTCGCTCAGCGGCTGCGCGGTGAGCAGCGCACGCAGGTCGGCGTCGGCCTGCGCGTCGCCCAGCGAGTCGAAGGCCACGCGCTCGACCCGGCCGTCGGCCGCGACCCAGACCCGCACCACCAGCGGCGGCGGGGGCGGCGCGCCTTCGCGCAGCAGCCGCGCCTGCATCCAGGCATGCAGCCGCTGGACGACGGCATCGGCCGGATCGCTGAGCGTGGACTGCAGCTGGTTGCCGGCCATGTTGGCGTAGCTGATCCAGTGCTGCGGCACCGGCGTCTGGGCCTGCACCGGCGCGCCCGTGGCGGCCAGGCCGAGGCCGACCAGCCCGCAGGCGCGCAGCAGGCGGCCCCAGCCGCGGCGCAGGGTGGAGAAGGAGGCAGAGGCGGAGGAAGAGGTCATGGGGCAGTGGTGGAATCGATCGGTCGGGGTCCGCCGCACAGCACGCCGACGGAGAGCGTCGATGCACGGGCGGCCGGCGATTGGTGGGCGCTCAGCTGCGCGCTGGTGCTCTGCGAGAAGGCGATGCCGTGCGCCGCCAGGAAGGGCCTGATGGCCGCCACCGACACCGCGCGCACCTGCGTGGCGCCGGTCAGCGGCGCGGTCGACGACGTGCGGCTCAGCACCTGGCCCGACGCATGCGGCGCCGCGGCCACGCGCTCGACCACCACGCCCAGCAGAAGGCCGTCGGCGCCCAGCACGGCCGTGCCGCTGGCGCCGGGCCGCGCGCCCGACAGCAGCTGCAGGCCCTCGGCGCCGGGCACCGTCATCGCGTTGCTGCGCAGCAGCGCGCGGTCGGGCAGCCGCCGCAGCGTCTCGTAGGCTTCGGCGAACACGCCGACGCTGGTCGCGGGCAGTGCATCGGCCTGGGCCAGCGTGGCGCTCAGGTAGGGCTTGAGCGTGCTCTGCAGCACGGCCAGGTCGAGCCCGGCATCGACCGCGCGCACGCGGGCCTCGGCCACCTGCGCGCCCTTGATCACGAACAGCGACTTGCAGTTGGCCACCGCATGCGCGGCCGTCAGCACCTCGCCCTCTTCGTTGAGGAACACGCCGCTGGCATTGGCCTCGGGCGCGGCCGCGGCCGGCATGGCGCAGGCGAGCAGCACCCCTGCCGCCCAGAGGCTGGCGCGCGGCGCGGCGCGCGTGGATCGCGGCAGGAAGGAAGGCATGGTGGCGGTCGGTCGTCGGGTGGGTGGGGCGCGCACCGCCTCCTGGCGATGCGCGGCCCTGATCCAAGACGGAACAGCGCACGCGCCACTGTCGTTTGTCACAAAAACTTCATGAAGAAAAAAAGGCGGCGCGCACCGCTGGGTGCGCGCCGCCCGGTGCCGAAGCCGCTCAGCGCGGCAGCCGGCGCTGCTCGGCTTCGGTCAGCCGTGCGCGCTGCGCCGGGTCGAGCGCGCCCTGGCCCAGCAGCTGGAAGGCGCTGTCCGGGTCGTAGCGCACCGCGCGCTGCAGGTTGCCGGGGGCCGGGCGCGCACCGGTGTCGGCCGGCTCGGACGGCAGCGCCTCGGTGCCGAAGCCCAGCACGCGCACCGTGAACACCGAGGGCAGCGCCTGGCGCGAGGCCATGCGCTCGCGCTGCAGCACCTCCTGCGCCGCGCCCGCGGCCTGCGAGGCGGCGGCGCTGGCGTTGCTCAGCGCGCCCACGTTCACCGCCGCCACGGTCGGGATGCCCACCGACTGGCCCTTGACCTGGATGTTGGCCGCGTTCACCACCTGCAGCGCCGCCAGGTTCACGTTGCCCGACACGCGGATGCCCGCTTCGCCCGCATCGATGGTGCCCAGCGGCGCGATCAGGTCGATGTCGCCCGCCGGCACTTCCGCGATCGGCGCCAGTGTCGCGATGCCCGCGCCGGTGCTCGGCACATCGGAAGACAGCGTGACGTTGCCCCAGCTGTCGTACACCCGCTTGGGCGGCGTGTAGACCACCGTGGTCTTCGAGCCCCGGCCCGCGTTGATGTCGCCTTCGGCCGACCAGCCCAGGATGCCGCCGCCGAAGGTGGTCATGATCCGGCTCTGGCCCAGCAGGATGCTGCCCAGCGAGTAGATCGCGATGTCGCCCGCGCCCTGGGTCAGCACGCCCGAGCTGGCCGGCGGCGCCTCGCCCTCGACGCCGAAGACCTGGCGGCCGCCCGGCGTGAGCAGCTGGATGTCGCCGCCGAACAGCGTGCGCACGAAGCCGCTGCGCACGATGGTCGTGCTGACGCCGTCGGCGACCGTGGTGCGCGTGCCCCGGAACACCGTGATGTCGCCGCGGTAGTCGATCGGCTGGCCATTGGCAGCGGTCTCGGGGAACAGCGCCGCGATGGCGTTGCGCCCGCGCAGGTAGCTGCCGAAGCGCGTGCTGTCCCCGTCGTTGTACTCGCGCCCGCCGGCCTGCAGCTCGGCGAAGTAGACCTGGCGCGCGAAGATGCGCTGCTGCTGCGGCGGGAGCGCGTCGAAGAAGGCCTGCGCCTCGGTGCCCGTGCCGGTGAAGCCCAGGCCGTTGTCCGGGTCGGCCAGCCATGCGAGCAGTTCGGCGTCGTAGGTCTTGACGACCTTGCCCGGCTGGTCGGCCAGCGGCAGGCCCGCCTGGGCGCGGTTTGCCGTCCCCAGGTAGCGCGCCAGGAAGCCGCTGTAGTCGGGCCCCTGCGCGCCCACGCCGGCCAGCATCGCGATGCGCGCGCCGGGCCGGCGGTCGCCCGGCACCACCGGGCCCAGGCTGGTCACGCCCGCGCGGTCTTCCATCTGGATGTGGCGCCCGGCCGTGATCTCCAGCGTGCCGGGGCCGGCGATGCCGAAGTTGCTGTAGAGGATGTCGCGCCCGGCCGCGACCACCGACACGTCGGACGCGTCGCTGTGCGTGAACAGGTTGCCCGAGGTCGTGTAGGCGGTATAGAAACTGCTGCCGATGCCGATGCCCTGGCCGATGGGCGTGCCGCTGCCGACGATGTCACGCCCGGCCATCATCCACACCGGCTGTCCGCCCTCGTAGTAGGTCTGGCCAGCGCGCGTCGGATCGTTGGCCTCGAAGACGTTGATGCGACCCGTGGCCACGCCCACCAGGTCGCCATTGATCGCATAGAAGCGCACCGGTTCGCTGCCGTGCTCGCTGCCTGCCGAAACGGTGTTGGCGCCAAGTGCGAACAGCGGCCGTCCGTTCAGCACGCGGTTGCCGGCGCGCGCCAGATTGCTCACCGCCGTGCCGGCCGCCAGCGTGCCCTGGAAGGCCGGATGGAAAGGCGTGGCCATGGCGCTGTCGACCGCGCCCGAAGGGCTGACGGTGAAGCCGCCGCCGTAGATCGACTCGCTGGCGAGGAACTCCAGCAGGCTGTTGGACGATGGCGCGAGCACCAGCGCGCCGCCCGCTGCCGTCGTGTTGGCCGTGGCCATGCTGCCGTAATAGAGGCTGCCGCTGGCCGCGACCGCGCTCAGGATCGACGGATAGACGTTGCCCATGTCGGTGTCGGGCGTGCCGGCGTTGGCCATCTGCGGCGTCAGGTCGCCACCGGCCGAGAACAGGCGGATGGCGGTGTGGGGCGTCCACAGCGTGAACCAGCCCTCGCCGCTGCCCGCACCCGCGGCGCTGGTGAAGGGCGTGGGGTTCTGCAGCACGGCCCGGCCCGCGTCGTTGGCGCCCATCACGACCAGGTCGCCGCGCGTGTTCAGCTGGTAGTTGGCATCGCCCGGCACCAGCACGATGCCGCCCTGCGCCACCGCACGCCCGGCCGCGAACGGATCGAGGGCGCGGCTGTCGCGCTCGGACAGCAGGGAGACGTATTGCGAATAGCGCAGCGACTGGGTGCCGATGGCGCCGGTCTGCAATTGCACGTCGCCGCGCAGATTGACGATGGTGCCATTGAGCAGACCGTTGGCCTGGATGTCGTTGAGCGATTCCAGTGCGAAGGGGTTGAGCGCACCGCCCACGCGCAGGCGCAGGTCGCCGCCGCCGGTGAGTGCCAGGCTGCCGTCGGCCAGCACGCGGCCGGTGCCGCCCACGGCCAGCACCAGGCCCTCGCTGCGCCGGTTGTTTCCTTCGTTGCGGACCGCCGTGCCGCGCTTGGCCACGATGCCCGCGTCGCCGCCCACGTCCACGCGCAGGTCGCCGCCGCCCAGCGTGCCGAAGCCGGTGAAGCCCACCAGCGCGTCGGCGTCCTTGCGCGTCGCGTAGCTGCCGAAGTTGATCCACCAGGCCGTCGGCTGGTCGCTGCCTTCGCCGAGCGTGTGGCCGCTGCCCTGGCGCCACAGCCAGTTGGCGGTGTCGGGGCTGGTCACGCCGCCGTCTTCCGTCCGGGGACGGCCCATGCCGTAGACGGTGAGGGCCTGCACCAGGTCGCCGGTCAGGTTGCCACCGGCCTGCAGCGTGAGGTTGCCACCGCCACTCGGGTACCAGGCACGCGCCAGGCTGTCGGCGCCGCCGTCGACCAGCTTCTCGTAGCCTTCGTTGCCATCGATCAGCACCGTGCCCTTGCTGCCCACGGCGCGCGGCAGGTTGTACGGATCGCCGGCCTGCGTGGCCTGCGACGACGTGCCGGCCGTGTAGACCCCATACAGCGACTTCATCGCCAGATCGCCTGCGGCGCGCAACTCGAGGTCGGCGGCGCCGGTGCGCAGCACGCTGAAGCGGATGCTGCCGGGCAGGTGTTCGTATTCCGTCACCGCGCTGGAGGCGCAATGCGAGGGCGAAGCCGAGCAGTAGTTGGCCGCACTCTGCGTCGGGTCGCCGGTGGCATCGCGCAGCCACTGGTCGTCGATGGGCTTGCCCGCCACGATCTCCGGCAGCCCGATCTCGTCGACCGCGGCCTGCGTCCAGGTGTAGGCGGAGATGGGCGCGCAGTAGGACGGGTTGTCCGCGCACAGCGCCGCGGCGGTCTGGTAGGCGCCCTCGCTGAGTTGCTGGGCGATTTCGTCGGTGATCTTTGCCCCTGCCTCGAGGCCCAGGTCATCGGCCGCCTGCTGCGTCCACGCGAACGAGCCCTTGAACGGCAGCGCCTTGGCGAACAGGCCGTAGTGGGTGTCGGCCAGGCGCAGGTCGCCCGCCAGCGGGTGCTGCTGCAGCGTGCGCGCATCGGCCGCGCCGAGGTCGGCGCCTGCGACCAGCTGCAGCGACCACGACTGCGAGCCCTCGGGCAGCATCGCGGCCGCGCCCCAGAGCCGGCCCGTGCCGTCGGGGCGCAGGTCGACCGACGTGGCGTCGCCCGGCAGCTTGATGTGGGTGGCCGCGGGCAGCAGCGCACCCACCGGCAGCAGCGTGTTGCCATTCATCACATAGCGCGTGCCGACGCCCGGCAGCAGCACGCCCCTGGGCCAGACCATCGCGGCCAGCGTGGCGTTCGTCGGCAGGCGCATGCCTGCATCCAGGCGCGTGCCCTGGGGCAGCGTCACGGTCTCGCCGACGATGCTGCCCGCCGCATGGAGGATCCGGCCCGAGGCATCGCGCACGTTCGCCGCGAGCACCGTGCCCGCGCTCAGCAGCATCGGCGCCGCCAGTTCGCTGGTCACGGGGATCACCATGCCCGCACCGAAGGCGCGCGACTGGATCGGCAGGTCGAAGTTGAGCGCGGTGCCGCCCTCGAAGGCGGTGCCGTCGCCCAGCACCACGCCGGCGCGCGGGATCACCGTGTCGCCGCCGTAGAAGCTCACGCCCGGCAGCAGCAGCCAGCCCTTGTCGTCCGGCGTGGCGGGGGGCGGCGCGAAGCCGTCGTTGATGCTGCCGAAGATGTCGAGGTTGCCGGCCGCGCGGATGCGCAGGGTGCCGACCTCGCCCGAGCCGTAGACGCCGGTCTGCTGCGTGTGCGGGTTCAGGCTCGCATAGCGGTAGCCCGACAGGTCCAGGTCGCCCGACACGACGAGGTCGCCGCCCGGGTTGGTCACCGCGTTGCTCACGATCTCGACGCCCGGGCGCAGGTGCAGGGCGTCGGCATAGGCCGCGCTGCGCAGGCCGGCCAGCTTGCCGTTCACCGGGCTGACGAGGCTGTCACGGGCCAGCGCGGCATCGATGAACTTCGTGTTCTCCGCGTGCCTGCCGTCGAGCCAGGCCTGGGTGATCTCCTGGTAGGGCCGGCCGCTGGCGGCCGGGGTGGCGATCAGCGGCGCGTCGTCGTAGCGCTGCATGCCGTTGACCGCGATGGAGCGCGCGCCGCGGATGTCGAGCGCGCCGCGCGCATCGATCGCGATGTCGCCGTAGACGGCAGCGTCAGGCGTGTTCGGCAGGCCGTTGGCCCCCAGGCGCGGGGCCGAGAGCTCCAGCGTGCCGCGTGCGCGGCCGTCGTTCTGGCCCGGCTGCGTGCCCAGGGCCGCGGCCGTGCCGTGGCGCAGGTCGATGCGCGCGCCCTCGGCCAGCGTGAGCACGCCCTCGCGCGTGCTCAGGTCGACGATCGCGCGGTTGGGCGAATCGATGATCTTGCCGTAGCTGTCCACCCGCAGCAGCGTGCCGTGCGCGTCGAGCATGGCCGTGCCCGCCAGCGTCAGTGCGTTCTTCGCCGCCAGGTGGATCTGGCCCACGCGCGCGCCGCCGGCGTCCACGGTGCCGGTGACCGTGAGGCTGCCGTTGTCGACCGACACGTTGATCTCGCCGGCCTTGAGGCCGTCGCCGATCGTGAGGTCGCCCTGCTTGAGCTGGAAGGTGCGGGCGCCGAACACGCCGCCCTCGTTGAGGCGCTGGTTGACCGACGCGAACTGGCTGTCGAGCGTGCCCGCATCGCCCAGGCGCTGCGCGCGAATCTCCACGGCGCCCGCGAGGTAGGGCACCCGCGTGCCGCCCGCGTCGTAATGGCCGCTGCCGGTGCCGCGGAGCGTGCCCTGCAGGTCGACCACGCCGGCCTGCGCGCCCAGCGCCACGACCTTGAGTGTGCCGGCGCGGTTGTTCTGCGCCGACAGGTCGATCACCGAGCCCTCGGCCTGGCGCACGTTGCCGGCCAGGCTCTCCAGCGTGAGGTCGCCGCCCCAGCTGTACTTGCTCACGTCGTTGAAGTCGATCTTGCGCCCGGCCAGGTCGAGCTGCGCGCGCCCGGTCAGCGTGAGCTCGTTCTGGGCCGTGATCACCAGCTTGCCCGTGGGCAGCGCCAGCGTGCTGTCGATCCGCACATCGCGGCCCGCGAGGCGCAGTTCCGCACCGAGTGCGGCGTCGGCGGCCGACGCGATGGCTGGCGCGGTGCGGGTCACGCGCAGGTCGCCGCCCGCAGTGATGCGCTGGATGGAACCGGCCTCGCCGGTCACCAGCGGCGCGTCGATCGTGAGGTTGCCGCCGCTGTAGGCGTAGCCCGTGGCCGCGTCGTAGGCGCCCTGCGACTGGTAGACCGACAGGCTGCCCTTGTGGTTGGACGTGATGCGGTCGCTGGCCGTGAGCCGCACATCGGCGAAGCCCAGCGCCAGCCGCGCGTCGTCGCTGGTGCCCGTGGGCTGCGTGCCGGGGCCGTAGCCGAACTCGATGCGCGCGGCCTCGATGGCCAGCGTGCCGCTGCCGGTGCCCGCGCCGCCCGTGACCGCGGTCGCCGGCGCGTCGGGCGCGCCCTTCCAGATCAGGTGCTGGGTGCGGATGGTGGCCACGTCGTTCGCGTCGCCCGCGCCGTAGATGGCGGGCGTGCCCAGCACCAGCCGCGCCAGCGAGGACTTCCCGGTGGCCGGGTCGATGGTGTCGAGCGAGGCGCTGCCGAAGAAGCGCATGCCGCCGCTGGCGTTGAGTTCCAGCGTCTCGAGCGCCGGCGCGCCGTAGCGGGTGTCGCCGCGCAGCAGGCGGTCGAGCACACCCTGGTTCAGCGCCAGGCCCGAGGGCAGCACCTGGCGCGCGGCCGCGTCGGCCAGCGCCGCGCTGTCGCCGACGTTGATGCCCTGCACGGCCAGCGTGAGGTTGCGCGTGCCGTAGCGCACGGTGTCGTCGAGCACGAAGCGGTCGGGCGTGGACAGCGCGATGGTGCCTTCGGAATACAGCTCGGTCACGCCCACGCAAGGCGAGACGGTGCAGGCGCCGACCTGCAGGCTGCGGTTGCCGTAGGCGTCGACGCTGGCGGGCACCGGCAGCATGGTGAGCACGCCGTTGGACACGGCCACCAGGCTGCCGGCCGAGCCCGCGTAGACGAAGCCGTCCGCCGAGTCGTAGGCGGCACGGCCCTTGCCGAGCGTGTGGATGCCCGCCCCCTGCTCGATCACCAGGTGGCTGGGGATCGCGGCGTTGGCGGCGTCGGCCAGCAGGAACACCTCGGGCGCCGACAACAGCGCGCCCTGGCGCAGCGTGAGCTCGCTGGCGCCGCTGTTGAACATCACGATGCGGCCCCCCGGGCCGTAGGTCACGTACTGCAGGCCGCCGAGCATGAGCCTCGATGCGCCCATGCGGTTGAGCGCATCGGCGCTCAACGTCACGCCTGTGAAGCCCGGCGTGGCGGCCGCCCCGGCGCCCACGATCTCGATCTGGCCGCTGCTCGATCCCCCGATGGCGGCCACGGTGCCGCCGTAGCCGCCCTGGGCCGCGTCGAAGCGGCCGATGCCGTCGAACTGGAGCGACGCCTTGCCCGCGCCCGGCACGAAGTTCAGCAGCAGCGTGCGCGCGTCCGCTGGCGCCATCGCGCGCGGCACGCCCTGGCGCGCGGCATCGCTCAGGATGAACTGGTTGAAGGAGGTCTCGTCGTACTGCGAATAGGTGCGCAGCACGGCAGCCGGCGTGAGGATGGCCTGGCGGAACAGGGTGTCGCCGACGGCGGTGCGGGCCACGCTCAGTTGCGCGGCCGCCGACCACGAGCCGTTGCGCAGCGGGCTGCTGGCCATGGCCGCGGCCTGCTTCGCGGCGCTGCCGTTGAGCTCGACCCGGAAGGCGCCGGGCAGCAAGGCATAGGTCGAGGGCATCAGCGTGTAGGTGCCCGCGGGCAGGCCCGGCACGCCGGCGCCCAGCGTGATCTGCTGGCCGACCAGCGGATCGACCGCGCCGCGCTCGCCGGCGACGGGCGCCTGGGGCGCCTGCACGCCCGGCACGATGGCGTAGACCGGGTTGGTGCCGAGCCCCGGCAGGCTGAAGCTGCCGTCGGCCGCGTTGCGCACCAGCGGGTGGTAGCGCGCATCGGTCGAGCCGCCGCGCCCGCCGATGAAGCCGGTGCCGGTGAGGTCGCCACCGCCCGACAGGTCCAGCACCGCGCCGGCCTGCACGTTGGCACTCGCGCCGCCGAGCGTGAGGCCGGCCACCAGCGTCTGGCCGCGCGTGTCGGTGCCACCCACACCGGTCAGTTCGACCTTCTTGCCATCGTAGAGGTAGTTGAGGCCATCGACCGTGCCGCCATAGGGCATCAGCAGGCCGTTGCCGCTGACCGAGGTCAGGCTGCCCGGCAGGAAAACGACGCGCTGGGTGTTGCCGTCGCCGACGCGCAGGTAGCCCAGCGGCACGCGCAGCACGCCGCCCTGCTCGATGGTCGCGGCGCCGAGGATCAGCTGGCCGAACACCGCGTAGGGAACACCGGGTGTGGCATCGCCCTGACGCTCGATGCGCAGCACGCGATCGGGCGCGTAGCGGCTGTTCGGCAGCACGCCCGCGTAGATGGAGGCCGAGACGCCGGTGGCCGGATAGATCTGCGCGGCGCGCAATGTGAGGTCGCCCGGGGTGGAGATGCCGCTGACAGGCGCACCGTTCGGCGATGGCGGCTTGTCCGAGAGGAAGCGCAGGTCGCCTTCGCTGACCAGCGTGAGATGGTCGAAGCCCAGCCGCTCGATCAGGGGCCCGGTCGGCGTCGGGGTGCCGGCTGTCGGCCTCAGCGGAACGCTGCCGTGGATGCTGCTCATCGCGTACTGGGAACGCACGTCGATGAGGCCGGCGCGCACCTCCAGCTGGGCCTTGGAGGGCAACCAGCCGCCGGTGTCGACGACGCCGATGCGCCCGCGGGTCACGTCCTGAGAGCTGCTCTGCGTGATGCCCGCCAGCCGCACATAAGGTGCTTCGAGCGTGATGCGCGCATCGCTGCGCGCGCCGGCGGCGAGCACCAGCGCGCCGTAGATCGACAGGCTCTGGCCCAGCCGCAGGCTGGCGTTGTCCTCGAGGCTGATGGTCCCGGCGGTGAACAGCGCCAGCGTGTCGAAGCCGCCCCGCGCGAGGGTGTCCACGCCCAGGCGGCCGTGGCCATAGACCAGTGCCGCATCGGCCGCGCTCGGCGCCAGCCCGGCCGGCAGGTCCGATGGGCCCTGCAGCCCGCCGATGACCAGGTCGCGATGACCGCGCACCCCGTTCTCGGCCAGCGTGTAGCCCGGCGCGCCGGCGCTGGTGCGCACCTCGGGCGATTCCAGCGCGACCTGCAGCGTGCCGCCGGCCGCGCCGGCACCGCCGGCATGGGCGCGCAGCTCGCCGTTCAGGTAGAGGCCGTTGTTCGTGGCCAGCGCGATGCGCCCGCCGCGGCTCGCGACCGCGACCGGGCCGGCATCGCCCAGGTCGAGCACGGCGGCGGTGCCGGAGGCGTCGAGCAGCGCGCCCTCGCGCACCACGATGAAGCCGTTGGCCGCCGTGGCCGAGCCGTCGCTCTCCTTGATCTCGCCGCCGACCACGATACTGCCGCCGTCGCGCACGATGCCGTAGCGCCGGCCCTGCGCGTCGAGCGCGGTGGCGGGCGTGGCCGACACGTCGACCACCGCCTGTTCGCCGATCCAGATCGAGCGGCTGTGGGCCACGTCCACCGCGCGCTCCTGCTCGAGCCGCGTGAGGTCGAGGCTCTTGAGCGCGATGCTGCCGCCGTGCGCCTGCAGCGTGCCCTGCAAGGTGAGCTGGCCCACGCTCAGCACCTGGATCGACTGGCCCGGATCGACCGCGATCCGCGCGCCCTGCCCGATCAGCGCCGACACCTTCGGCAACTCGGCCGCCAGCGTCTGCACCGTGCCCGCCTGCAGGCTCAGGCTCGCGCCCGCGCGCTGCTTGAGCACGCCCTTGGCCGCATCCTCGGTGTAGAGCGGCGGCGTCCAGGCCTGCAGCGCTGCGCCGGCATCGGCGCCGGTCGCGACCTTCTTCGCCTCCGGCGTGACGCGCAGCACCGGCATCGTCACCTCGACCTGCGTGCCCTCGGCCACCGTGAGGCCGCCGTCGCCGATGAGTTCGTAGCGGCCGAAGCCCTTGTGGAAGAAGCTGCCGGCCAGCACCAGCGTGCCGGGCTCGGCAGCGCCTGCAGCTTCGCCACCGATGCGGATGCGGCCCGTCTCCAGGCTCAGCGTGCCGCCGCCCGTGGTGCCGCTGCCGCGCAGCACGCCCTCGATCGCCAGCACGCCGTCGGTGCTGCCGCCACCGGCGTTGGCCTGCAGCCGGATGTCGCCGCCCTTGCCGCCCTGCTGCGCCTTGCCGTCGGCCAGCAGCGCCGCGCCCGAGGACACGTCGATCGCGCTGCCTTCGGCCAGCCGCAGGTCGCCGCTGCTGCGGATCGACACGCTGCCGCCGTCGCGCCAGGCCATGGCATGCGTGTCGGCAGGGCCGCTCCACAGGTTGCTCCACAGGCCACGCGTGTCCAGCGTCACGCCCTGGGCCACCGCCACGCCCGCGCGCAGGCCCGCGGCGGCGCCCAGGCTGGTGGTGTCGTCGATGTAGTTGGTGCTGGCCTGAGTGAGCCTGTTGCCCAGGCGGATGCGACCGCCGTGCGCCGTGAGGTTTGCGTTCACGGCCACCTGCGGGCCGTAGAGCGTGAGGTCGCCGCCATCTGCCAGCGTGAGCTCCGCCTCCACCGTGATCGAGCCCGTGGCCGCGATGCGCACCGCGCCCAGCGCGAAGCCGTTGAGCAGCGTGGTGTCGAGGTAGAGCGTGCCCTGGCGCGCGGCCGGCAGCGCGGCCGTGAGGTCGAGCCCGGCGGCGATGCGCTCTGCGGTGTCGCCCAGCACCACGTCCTTCATGCCCGCGGCATCGAGCCGTCGGTGCATCAGGCCGGTGCTCTTGTCGTAGAGCGCCGCATAGCTGCCGACCACCAGCTGCGCGCCGCGCGCCACCGCCTTCTGCGACTGGTTGTAGCCGTCGAGCGCGGCGTTCGGCGCCTGCGTCTGGCGCGGGCCCTGGTAGATGTCGCCGACGATGCCGCCTTCGAGCACCGCGCTGCGCGTGCCCACCACCAGCAGGCCGGCGTCGCGGCCCACGGTGTAGCCGTTCTCCAGGCGCTGGCGAGCCGCGATCAGCGGGCTGTGGAAGTACTCGGTGGCCTTGTCGCCCCAGCGTTCGTGCGTGTCCTCGAAGCCCTTGTAGAGCCCCGTGTAGCGCAGGTCGCCCGGCGCCTTGTTCAATTCGTACAGGCGGCCGTCGGCCCCCTTGAGCCAGCTCTGGTTGAGCTTGCCGGTCTGCACGTCCAGCGTGCCGCCCGAGAGGTTGATGGCCGAGCCGGCCTGGGTGATGACGTCGCCGCCACCGAAGTTCACCACCCCGCCCTGCGCCATCCATTCGCCCACCGTGTGGCCCTGCGTGCCCAGGTAGCCGCCGACTTCCAGCAGGCCGCCGGCCGTGTACCAGCGGTCGTTCTCGTAGCCGTTGGTGCCCTTGGGCACGAAGACCAGGCTGCGGCGGTCGATCCACACGTCGTTGCTGTTGAGCGCCTTGCCGTCGCGGTTGACCGGCGCATCGCGCTGCTCGTTGCCCTGCACGTTGATCTTGACGTTGTTGCTCTCCATCGTGAGCTGCACGCCCACCGCGCCCGCGACGTCAATCACCGCGCCGTCGCGCACCAGGCTGCGCCCGGCCGCGTTGACCACCACCTGGCCGCCGGTGGCCAGCGTGAGCGAGTCGCGCGCGAAGTCCACGGTGCCGCCGCTGGTGATCTCCACGCGCGAGAGGTCGCGCCGGTCGTTGCCGGCATCGATGATGTTGCCGCCGCCGTCCACCACCGGCGTCACCAGGCCCGCGCGCTGGCTGTCGAGCGCCGAGGCGCCGCCGGTGTCGAGCAGGATGGCGGTGGTGCTGCCCGCGCCCAGGGTCACGGCGCCGGCGGCACCGAGCGCGCCGAGGTGCACGGTGCCACGCGTGTTGACCGTGGTGCTCGACACCACCACGCCGTCCTGGTGCACTTCACGGCCGGTCAGCGTGACGTCGCCCGTGGTCGCCGCGATCAGCCCGGTGTTGACCACCTTGCCGGCCGTGCTGCCCGCGTTCAATGTCACGAGCGCCTCGTTGCCGCGCGTGGTCGAGGCCTGGTTGCCGTCGGTGCCCACGCCCTTTCGGATCGTGAAGCCGTCGCCCGCCGCCAGCAGCGCCTGGCCGCTGGGCGTGGCGATGGCGCCCGCGTTGCGCACCTCGCTGCCCATCAGCAGCACATAGCCACCGCCCTGCGTGGCCGTCTTCGGCGCCGGGGTCGTGATGCGCGCGCCGGCCTGCACCTCGACCTGGCCCAGCGCGTCCTTGAAGTTGGGCGTGTTGCCCGCCGCATAGATGCCGTTGGCCTTGAAGCCCGCGTCGTCGAGGTGGGCCGCTGCCGCCACCAGGTTGCGCGTGTCGACCTGGCTCGTGCCGCTGAACACGATGCCGTTGCGGTTGGCGATCAGCACCGTGCCGTCGCCCTTGACCTGCCCCTGGATCTGCGAGGGCCGCGCGTTCGGGTCGTTGACGCGGTTGAGCACCGCCCAATCGGCCTGCTGCTTGAACTCGACCGTGGTGTTCCTGCCGACGTTGAAAGTCTCCCAGTTGAGGATCGCCTTGTCGGCGGTCTGCTGGATCGCGACCGTGGTCTTGCCGTCGGCCGTGGTCTGCGTGGGCGCGTTGGCGTTGAGCCAGCCGGCCGTGAGGCTGTTGGTGTCGACCTGGAGGCCGCCCTCGGTCAAACCATCGGGCACGCCACCGCCGGCCGCCAGCGCCGCCGCGCGTGCCGCGGCCTGCGCCGCCTGCTGCGCCGCGATGCCGCGCGCCGCGAGGTTGAGGTTGTCGATCGAACGCGCCAGTTGTGCGTTGGCCGCCTGCTGCTGCGCCAGCGGATTGGTGAGCATCGACACCGGCTGGCCGTTGGGCAGACGCCCGGTCGCCGCCGCGGTGTTCTGCGCCACGTTCTTCTGCGCCATCCACGCCGGGCTGAAGGCCCGCTGCGCCTGCGCCGCATGCATCGCGCCACCGGCGGCGAGCATCACCGTGAGCGCACGCACCAGCGGCTTCATCCGCCGCACGCGCCGATCGCTGCGTGCAGGAACAGGGGTGGCGGGCTTCATCGGGGCAGGATGACGGGACAACATGACAGATTTCTTTCGAGGGCGAACGAATGGACGAAGGTCGTGGCCCTCACGCCGCGCATGCGGCGAGGGCCTCGTCCTTAGACGGATGCCGCGCGGGAAAGCTGTACGAATCTGCGCATGATTCGTGCATGTCATGGAACCGACATGAAGAAGCCAGTCCTTGGGCCTCGCTCCTACATGTCTTCGATGTGCCGATGGATGCGGGCGATCAGTGCATCGAAATCCGGTTGGCCCTGGTAGTACAGCGCTTCCGTCTTGCGATACTCCCGAGCGAACAGCGCGCGCTGCGCCGGGTCGGCCAGAACGAAAGCCGGATTTCTGGCAATCACCTGTTCATCGCCGCGGCGAAAGCGCTGCGACTTGCGCTCCTGGTATGCCGGCTTCCGCATGAAGGACTGCACCTCCTCCAGGCCGAGCAGGCAATAGACGTCGTAGTAGTGCCGCAGGAAGTTGCCGGGAAATGCCTGCGCCTCGCCCAGGCGGCGGAACTTGGTGGAGATCGTCTGCAGCTTCTCGACGAAGGTGTGCGTCGGCGCGTAGCAGCGTACGGCGACGGCCCGGTTGTCGAACACATCGACCCCGCGGTCACGGGCGAGGTCCAGGGCCCATGAGGAAATGGTGACCGGCCGATTGGGTGCCGTGTCGTCGAAACCCAACTCCAGCAGCACGCCGTCCTTGACGCCGGCCAGCACGGCGGCACACGGCGTGTAGCTCAGCCGGATGCCGGCGCTGCGCATCTTGTCGTCATCGAACTGCGTGTCGCGTTCGACGCTGTCGATGCCCGGAATGCGGATGCGGGCCGCAAGATCGTCGTAGTACGCACGGCGCGAAGCGACATGCGCCGGCTTGTCTTGGTTGCGGCCCGTCTTCACCGCCATGCCCCTGGGCGGCTCGATGCGGATGTCGATGTCCTCGGAGAAGCGATGGATGAGGTCGAAGCTCTTGGAGAGGGACGTGCCGCCCTTCAGCTCGAACGCGAAGCCCTGCGCCTGCAAGCCCCACAGGCAATGCATGATCCAGTAGTCCTTCTCGACCAGCATGGGATCGAGGCCGCGTTCGTCGGCCACCAGCGCCAGCAGCTGTTCGAAATCCCGCCGTGCATGCAGGAAGTCAGGCATCCATCCACTCGCGCAGGCGCTTGCGTGTCGCCACGCTGCCAAAGCTGTCGGTGGCACGCCGCAGCCGGGCCGCGTCGAACGAGGGCAGCTTGCCGCGTGCCTGCCGCAAGACCGCCTCACGATCCTCCGCGAGCTCATCCAGATTGTTCAGCAGGTCGACGTAGAGGAACTCGGGCGTCAGCTTCTTGGGAAAACGCGGCTTGACGCGGAAGTCGAACTGCCGGTTGCCAAGACGGAAGACGCCATGGCGCTTGCGGTTGTAGACCAGCGTGCGGTTGTAGAGCTGCGTGGTGCCCAGGCCCACGGCGTTGTAGGCCGAAGGAGAAAACACCAGAAAGTCCTTGTCACGAAGGAAGCCGCCCACGACTTCCTCATCTGCCGGCGGCAAGGGGCCGTAGCTGGACTGCTTGGGCGCAAGGTACAGCCCCTGGGCCAGCTTCTTCAGCTTCCCGACGGCCACCAGTTCACGCAGATGCCGGTCGACCGCGGTGGACAGGCGCGCCAGATCCTCCCGGCGATACACGCGACCCGCTTGCAGTTGGCCTGCCAGCCGTTCGACGGCGTTTTGCGGAGATTCGACGGAAACCGGCATGGTTGAATTTTCATTGACGTTTCATGCATTTTATCGTTTTTGGGTCGCCTGCCGCGCCGACATAAGATCAAGCGAGCCCCCGCCCGCCCATGACCACCCCGCCCTCCCCCCCAGCCACCTCCTTCCTCGCCCAGATCCGCCACATGCTGGACGCGCTGCCGCCCAGCGAACGGCGCCTGGGCGAGTTCATCCTGGACTTCCCCGGCGACCTCGCGAGCTACAACGCCTCGGAGCTGGCCGCGCTGGTGAAGGTGTCGAACGCCACCATGACGCGCTTCATCCGGCGCCTGGGCTACGACAGCTACGAGAGCGCGCGGCGCCATGCGCGCGAAGAGCGCTCGGAGGGCTCGCCGCTGTTCCTCGATGCGCTGCGGCCGGGCGCGCCCGAGGGGTCGATCGAAGCCCACATCCGGCTCGCACAGCAGAACATCGCTTCCACCTTCAGCCACATCGCCGAGTCCACGGTGGACGAGATCGCCAGGGCGATCACCAAGGCACGCAGCGTCTGGTTCCTTGGCTACCGCAGCAACCGCAGCTTCGCCAGCTACCTGCGCTGGCAGCTCGCGCAGTTGCTGCCGCGCACCCAGGTCATTCCCGGCGCGGGTGAAACCCTGGGCGAGTACGCGATGGACATGGGCGACAAGGATGTGCTCGTGGTCTTCGCGCTGCGGCGCAGCCCGGCGGTCGCGGCGCAGTTCGCGAGCAGCGCCACGGCGGCGGGCGCCAAGGTGCTGTACGTCACCGACCAGCTCTCGCGCACCCACGTGAACGCGCAATGGGTGGTCCGTTGCCACTCGGCCGCCCCGGGGCCGCTCGACAACCACGTGGCGCTGATGCTGCTGTGCGACCTGCTGGCCACGCGCGTGATGGAACAGGCCGGCGCGGCGGGCCGCAAGCGCCTGTCGGGCGTCGAGGCCGCGCACCAGGCCTTCGCCGAGCTGCGCGCGGAAGCCGCACCGCGCCCCCCTTCGGCCTGAATTTCCAGGCTTCCGGCCGCATCGGCGCCTGGACCCGGAACGCGGGTTTCTACGCGTTTCAATGAAAACCATTTTTCATTGAAACTCTGGCACGAAATCTGCATTTCATCTTTCGGTGACTTGGTGAAGGCACCAAGGCAGGGCGTTCCGAACAAGACCGCCTCTTCAAAACGTTAAGAACCGAGGAGTTTTCATGGCTGGAGAAGCAATCGTTTCTTCGTCCGCACCACAGACCGCCCAGATGCGTCAACTCGAGACGGCACTGGACGGCATGGGCGTGACGCGGTCGCACAAGAGCATCATCTTCCTGGTGGTCTGTGGCGTGCTGTTCGACGTGTTCGAGCAGAACGCCGTGGGCCTGGTGGGCCCGCTGCTGCGCCAGCAGTGGGGCTTGAGCGCCACCGACATCGGCTTCCTCAACACCATCACCTTCATCGCGGCCGCGATGGGCCGGCTGGGCTCGGGCTACTTCGCCGACCTCAAGGGACGGCGCTTCATGCTCAACGTGAACCTGGCGCTGTTCACCTTCGGCGCCATCCTCTGCGCGACCGCACCGAACTACACCGTGCTGTCGATCGGACGCTTCATCGTGGGGCTGGGCCTGGGCGGCGAGATCACGACCGCGGTCACCATGCTGGCGGAGTTCTGCTCGGCACGCTTCCGGGGCACGGCGGTGGGGCTGATCAACGTCGGCGGCGGCGGGCTGGGCAACATGCTGGCGCCGGCCTTCGCGCTCGGCGTGTTCGCGATCTTCCCGGGCGACAACGCCTGGCGCTGGCTGTTCGGCTGCCTGGTGCTGCCGGCGGTCTTCATCGTGTTCTACCGGCGCTTCATTCCGGAGACACCGCGCTTCCTGCTGTCGCAGGGCAAGGTGAAGGAGGCCAACCAGGTGCTGTCGATGCTGGCCGCGGGCCAGCTCGCCAACGGCAGCTACCCCTTGCGTGAATACATCACGGCCGATGCCGAATCGACCGCGCCGCAGCGCCGGGCCACCCGCATCGGCGACATCTTCAGCGGCGTCTATGCGCGCCGCACCATCGCCGTCGGCATCGCCTCGTGGATGACCTTCGGCGCCCAGCTGTCGGTGCTCACGCTGATGCCCACCATCCTGGTGGCGCAGGGCTACTCGATCACCAAGAGCTTCGCCTTCACCATCGTGATGCAGAGCGGCAGCCTGCTGGGCGCGATTGCCGCATCCGTTCTGGGCTACAACCTGCCGCGCAAGCGGGTGCTGACCTTCGGCGCCATCGCGGCCTGCCTCGCGGGCCTGGCCTTCGGCAACCTGACCGGCAGCGTGGCCTACGTGCTGGTCTTCGGTGCGCTGTTCCAGTTCTGCGTGCTCACGCTCAACACCTCCATCTGGATCTACGCACCCGAGCTCTACCCCACGCGCATGCGCGGCCTGGGCGTGTCCTTCCTGCTGGCGCTGGGCACGGTGGGCGGCGCGCTGTCGCAGCTGGCGGCGGGGAAGATGTTCGACCTCCATGGCGTGGCCGGCATGTTCGGGATGATCGCCGTGATGTACGGGATCTTCGCGCTCGCGGTCCAGTTCGCGCCCGAGACCTTCGGAAAATCCATCGAGGGCAGCGGCGACGACGAGGCCGACACACCGGTGCCCGCCGTACCGGCCCGACCCGTTTCCTCCCACTGAGTGCCGCGCCGCGCGCCGGACCGTCCGCCATGAAACCCATCGTTCTGCTGATCAACCCGAACACCTCGCGCGAGACGACCGCGATGATGCATGCCATCGCGCGCCGTGCCCTGCCCCCGGCCTTCACGCTCGAGAGCGAGACCGCCGCGCGCGGCGCGAAGATGATCACCACCGTCGAGGAGCTGCGCATCTCGGTGGAAGAGGTGCTCGCGATCGGCTGGCGGCGCGCGGCCGAGGTCGGCGCGATCGTGGTCGCGGCCTATGGCGATCCCGGGCTGGAGGCGCTCCGAGCCAGCGTGTCGATTCCGGTCTTCGGCATCGGCGAGGCGTCGATGCGCGAAGGCGCGATGGGCGGGCGCCGCTTCGGCATCGCGACGACCACCCCCGACCTCGGCCCGGCGATCACCGCGGCGGTCGAGCGGCTCGGCCTCGCCCCCTGCTTCACCGGCTGCCGGATTCCGCCCGGCGATCCGCTGGCCCTGGCCGCCGACCCTGCCTTGCAGGACGCGTACCTGGCCGAAGCGGTCGCGCTCGCGATCGAGCAGGACGGCGCGCAGGCGGTGGTGATCGGCGGCGGCCCGCTGGCCGAGAGTGCCGAACGCATCGCCGGCCGCTTCGCGGTGCCGGTGATCGCGCCGGTCGGCGCGGCCATGCGCATGGCCGCCGCGGCGCTGCAGGCCTAGCTTTCCCCCCGTTCCTTTCTCGCGGCCCGCATGGGCCGTGCGGATGCGCACGTCCCCAATTTTTCTTCTTCATTCACGAACCCACACCATGAACCTCTTCCACAGGCTCCTCTGCGCCGCGGCGCTCCTGCTGCTGGCCTTGTCGGTCCACGCCCAGTCCTCGCGCGGCCTGCCGCCCGGCAACGCGTCGTCGGTCTCGCTGTACGGCATCGCCGCCACCGAACTGGTCCACGTCACCCACGTGCGCGAAGGCACGAACCTCGGCAGCACCACCCGGCTGGAGAACAGCAAGGTCACGGCCTCGCGCCTGGGCTTCATCGGCAGCGAGGACCTGGGCGGCGGGCTCTCCGCGGTGTTCAACCTCGAGATGGGCTATTCGCTGGACACCGGCAACCCGTCCAACGCCACGGCCTTCTTCAACCGCAGCAGCTACGTGGGCCTGCGGGGCGGCTTCGGCACGCTGACGCTGGGCCGCCATTGGGATGTCGAAGACGACATCCTCGGGCGCTACTTCGTCTTCGCCGGCTATTCCGCCTTCCAGTTCAGTGAGTTCGGCGGCATCAGCGAGACGGTCCCGAACTCGGTGAAGTACGTGTCGCCGAACTGGGGCGGCGTGACGCTGCGCGGGCTCTATGCACTGGGCGAAGGCACGACCGGCCACACCTCGGAGATCGCCGCCAACTACGCGGCCGGCGGCCCCTTCGAGGCGGGCGCGACCTGGCGCGTCCAGCACGACGCACAGGGGCGCGCCACCCAGCTGGCGACGGTCGGCGCGAGCTACCTGTTCCAGCCCGGCGCCACCGGCAGCTGGCGCCTGCATGGCGGCTATGCGACCAGCACGCCCGACGCGGCCATCGGCACGCCCAAGGCCGCGGCCTACGACATCGGGCTGGTCTGGACCCCGCCGAAGCTGCCGATGAACCTCACGCTCGACTACGTGGCGCGCGACCAGAAGGGCACGCCCGACGACAGCGCCTTCGTGCGGGTGGGGGCCGAGTACTTCCTGTCGAAGCGCACCGCGCTGATCGCCAACCTGGTGCGGCTGCAGAACCAGGGTTCGGCAAGCCAGCGCTTCTACGGGCTCGGCGCGGCGGGCTACGACCAGAACGTCTACAGCGTCGGCCTGCGGCACGCGTTCTAGTCACACCCGGCTGCTAGGATGCCGTCGCCGGGAAAACAGCCTCCCGGCCTGAAACAAGACGGTGTCCCGTCCAAGCGCTGGAGACCCCTTCGGAGCCGTCCGTGGACACTGCCTCGCCCCCTGCGCCGCCCTCGCCTGCCGCGCCCCCTCCCGTCACTTTCGCAGAAGCCCTGCGCTTCTGGCTCAAGCTGGGCTTCATCGGCTTCGGCGGGCCCGCCGGGCAGATCGCGATCATGCACACCGAGCTGGTCGAGCGCCGGCGCTGGATCAGCGAGCAGCGCTTCCTGCATGCGCTGAATTTCTGCATGCTGCTGCCCGGCCCCGAGGCCCAGCAGCTGGCCACCTACATCGGCTGGCTGATGCACAAGACGCGCGGCGGCATCGTCGCCGGCGTGCTGTTCGTGCTGCCCTCGCTGTGCATCCTGATCGCGCTGTCGTGGGTCTACCTGCGCTTCGGCAACCTGCCGGCGGTGGGCGGCATCTTCTACGGCATCAAGCCGGCCGTCACCGCGCTGGTGCTGCACGCGGCGCACCGTATCGGCAGCCGCGCCTTGAAGAACCGCTGGATGTGGGGCATCGCCGCGGCCGCCTTCGTCGCGATCTTCGCCTTCGACACGCCCTTCCCCGCGATCGTGCTGGCGGCCGGCGCGATCGGCCACCTGGGCGCGCGCTGGGCACCCGCGGTGTTCTCGCCCGGCGGCGGCCACGGCCGTGCGGCCGCGCACTACGGCCCGGCATGGATCGACGACGACACGCCGACACCACCCCATGCGCGTTTCTCGCGCGCGCGGCTGGCCAAGGTGCTGGGCGTGGGCGCCGGCCTCTGGCTGCTGTCCATGGGCGTGCTGGTCGCGGTCCAGGGCGTGCAGGGCACGCTCACGCAGATGGGCTGGTTCTTCAGCAAGGCGGCGCTGCTGACCTTCGGCGGCGCCTATGCGGTGCTGCCCTATGTGTACCAGGGGGCGGTCGAGCAGCACCAGTGGCTCTCCGGCGCGCAGATGATCGACGGACTGGCCCTGGGCGAGACCACGCCGGGCCCGCTGATCATGGTGGTGGCCTTCGTGGGCTTCGTCGGCGGCTGGTTGAAGCAGGTGCTGGGGCCGGACGCGCTGTTCCTGGCCGGCGCGCTGGCAGCCAGCGTCGTGACCTTCTTCACCTTCCTGCCGTCCTTCGTCTTCATCCTGGCCGGCGGACCGGCCATCGAGGCCACGCACGGCAGGCTGGGCTTCACGGCGCCGCTGTCGGCCATCACCGCGGCGGTGGTGGGCGTGATCCTGAACCTGGCGCTTTTCTTCGCCCACCATGTGCTGTGGCCCCAGGGCTTCGGCGGGCCCTTCGACATCGTCTCGGCCGCGATCGCCACGGCCTCGGCCATCGCACTGTTCCGTTTCAAGGTCGGCGTGCTGCCGCTGCTCGGGGCCTGCGCGGCCGTGGGCCTGGCGATCACGCTGCTCGGGCCCTAGCCCAGCAGCACGATCCCGCCGGGCAGCGCCGTGCGCTCCAACCGGAACAGCCGCTGGATCTGCACCAGTGCCTGGTCCAGGTCGGCGATCACGAAGCGCCCGCTGACCGGCTGGTCGCCCAGCGCGCGCGCCAGCAGCAGCACGCGGCCCGGCCGGTAGCGGTTGATCTCCGCCACCACCTCGGTCAGCGCGGTGTGGCGGAAGCTCAGCACGCCCTCGCGCCAGGGCGACAGCGCGGCCAGGTCGATCGGCCGCGGCGTGCCCAGCGCGTGGCTGTCGTAGCTGAGCTGCTGCGCGGGCCCGAGCGTGGCCTCGCGCCCGCCGGCCGCCACCTGCACGCGGCCTTCGAGGCAGGTCACGCAGATGCCGTCGGTACGCCAGCGGACCTCGAAGCGTCCGTCGGTGGTCCAGGCCTGGCCCTGGGCGGCGGTCACGGTGAAGGGGTGCGCGGCACGCGCCGCATCGACCGACACCTCGCCGTCGATCAGCTCGATGCCCGCGGACGGTCCGTCGGCGGCGCGCAGCGCGACGCTGCTGCGGGTGTTGAGGTCGACCGTGACCGACGGGCCCAGCGCGAGGCGCCGCTGCTCGCCCACGCCGGTGCGGATGTCGGCGCGCAGCGCCTCCACCGAAGGCCAGAGGTCGAGCGGCGGCTTGACCAGCGCCACGCCGATGCCGGTGACGGCCATCGCCATGGCCCCGCCCAGCATGCGGCGGCGCGACAGCACGGGGGTGGGCATCGACGCCGTGTCGGCGGCGCGCAGCCGCGCGAGCTCGGGGTCGTGCCGGCCGGCCAGCACCGCCGCGGGGCGCAGCGCGCGCCACTGGCCGTGGGCGGTGCGAAAGGCCTGGGCGTGCGCCTCGCTGGTCTCGCACCAGCGCTTCAGCGCGCGCGCATCGCGTGGCCGGGCCGCGCCCGAGGCCAGCTTGCGCACCCAGGCCTGGGCCTGCGCCTCGAGTTCAGGCGCGCGCATCGACGGCTCCGCGGGCATGGCTGGCAACGGGTGAAACGGAAAACGCGGGACGCATGGACAGAAGACGGTTCTCGCGCGCCGAAACTGCACACCTGCGGCGCGGCCTCATCGCATGCGCTCCGTCACATGCTCGTGGGCGCGGCGCAGTTCGCGGTCGACCAGGCTCACCGACACGCCCAGGCGCCGCGCCACTTCCTGGCGCGGCATCTCGTCGACCCGGATCAGGATCAGGATGCGGCGGCGCCGCGGCGGCATCTCCTCGAGCACGGCCGCAAGGCGCTGCGCCTCGGAGCGGGCCTCGGCGGTCTGCGCGGGGCCGGGCGCGGGGTCGCTCAGGCTGTCGAAGATCTGCTCCACCTCGGCCCCGCCCAGGAAGCGGCCTTCGGCGCGCAGCCGGTCGAGCGCGGCGTTGGTGGCCATGCGCATCAGGTAGCTCAGCGGGTACTGCACGGGCGCGGTCGATTCGGCGCCGCCCTCGAGGCGCAGCCAGGTGTCCTGCAGCGCGTCGCCCGCCAGGTCGGCGCTGCCCAGCTGCAGCGTCAGCCGGCGCTTGAGCTCCTCGTAGCGGCCCAGCATGAAGTCGCGCAGCGCGCCCAGCCCGGTCTTCTCGCTCATCGGGCCTCGCAGTCGCGCGCGGCCGCCAGGGCGCGTGGCACGATCAGCATGACGAAGGGCTCGGCCGAATGGCCCGCCGGCGGCGCACGGCCCACGCGCACCTCGCGCAGGGCCTGCAGGATGGCGCCGTCGCGCGTGGCATCGCCGGTGCTGTCGAGCAGCATCGGGCGCGCGATGCGGCCCTCGGCGTCGACCTGGAAGCTCAGCGCCACGCGCCAGCCGTCGGGCATGGTGCGCGCGTCGCGGCAGAAGATCTCGCGCACGCGGGACTGCAGCAGGCCGTCGTAGACCGGATCGCGCGGGGCCGCCGCCGCGACGCCCGGCGCCGGGGCCGCCTCACCCCCCGGTTCGAGCACGAAGGCCCCGGGCGCGGTGAAATGCACCGCGAGGCCCGAGCCCTCGAGCAGCAGGCGCAGCGCGGCCTCGGGCGGGTAGCGGCCGGCCAGGGCCGGTGCACGCCGGCCCGCCACCTTGTCGGCCTGGTAGAAACCCGACCATCCCGTCATCGCACCGAAGGTCTCGAGCGCTTCGGCCAGCGGCTGGGCCGGCAGGTCGAAGGCCATGTCCGCGGCACGCGAGGATGCGGATTCAGGCCGCTGCACGGCCGCCGGTCCGGCCAGCGCCAGGCTCATGCCGATCGCCAATGCGAGCGCGCAGGCGAGCGGAGCCGGGGTTGCCATGGGCGGGGGGAGGTCATGCGGTGCAGGGGGGACGCCGCGAAAAGGCACGGCGGGTGTCGCAGCGCATGCTGCCCGCGCAATTTGACCGGCGCGTGACGAAGGCCCCGAAAGTCGCGCACACCGGGGCAGCGAAGGTAGGCATCGCCCTACAAGGGATGGGCGTGCATCGATGTAACTTCGCCTTCACATTCCAGGCCGAGACGCATTTCGCGTCATGCGCCTGCCCTCCCGGCAGGCCGGCGGTCCTGGTCACAGGAGCTGCCATGGACGTGATCGTCATCGGTGGAGCCACAGGTGCGCTCGACGTGCTGAAGCGCCTGGTTGCTGCCCTGCCCAGCAATTTCCCCGCCGCGGTCGTCGCGGTGCTGCACCCCGACGAACGACATCCCAAATCCCTGGCCGCGGCCTTGATGAAGGCGACGCCGCTGGACGTCTCCTATGCCGACGCCGGCGAGACCCTGCGACGCGGGCATCTCTACCTGGCCCCGCCGGATCACCACCTGGTGTTCGACGCGGCCGGCCAGCTGGAACTGGACGACGGGCCGAAGGTCCGGCTCCAACGCCCGGCGGCCGACCGCCTGTTCAAGAGCGCGGCCCGTGTCTTCGGCCGGGAGGTCATCGGCGTGCTGCTGAGCGGCAGCGGCAACGACGGCACCGACGGCCTGATCGCCATCAAGGGCGCGGGCGGCCTCAGCATCGTCCAGAGCCCCAGCGATGCGCAGGAACCCGGCATGCCCACCTCGGGGCTGCTCAACGACAGCCCCGACCATGTGCCGCTCGCGGAGGAGCTCGGACCGCTGATCCAGCAGCTGGTCACGCACAGGTTGCTGCGGCAGAAAAAGCACTCGGTGGTGTAGCGGGGCTTCCGCTCCTCACCACGGCTGCGCTTCCTTGCTCAATCGCCGTCGACGTCGCCTTCGAGCAGCATCCCACGCCGAGCCAACCGCTCCTTTGCTTCGGTCAATGCCGCATGCAGTTGCTGCGCCAGTTCAGCCTTGGGCGGCAGTTCCGTCCAGTACTCGGCGACCGTGATGCCATCCTGATGCATCTGCAGCAGCTCTACCTGTTCGCGGCTGGACTCGGCGCACAGGATCAAACCGATGGGCGCCTCTTCCCCGGGCTGACGTTCGTACTTGTCCAGCCATCGAAGGTAGAGCTCCATCTGTCCCTTGTGCGCGGCCTTGAAGCGACCGAGCTTGAGTTCGATGGCCACCAATCGGCGCAACCGGCGATGGTAGAAAAGCAGGTCGAGGTAGAAATCCTCGCCGTCGATCACCATGCGCTTCTGCCGCTCCACGAAGGCGAAGCCTCGGCCCAGCTCCAGGATGAAGGCCTCGAGCTGCCGCAGGATCGCCGCCTCCAGATCCGCCTCGTCATGGCCTTGGCGCAAGCCCAGGAAATCGAGAAAGTACGGATCCTTGAAAACCTGCGCGGGAGCGAGCGGCATGGCCGGCGCCTGGGCGCTGGCGATCTCTGTGCGCTCGAAGGCCTTGCGCTCGATCTGGAGGCTCAGTTCGCGCACGCTCCACCCGTCTTGCGCGGCGCACCGGGCGTAGAACGCGCGCGCCGGGGCGCTCTTGAGCGCCACGATGGCCACCAGATGGCTCCAGCTCAATTCTGTCGACAGCGTCGACACAATGGCGGCGTCAGGAAAGGCTTGCGCAAACTTCACCATGCGGCGCAAGTTGCGCGACTCGAAACCTCGACCGAATTCCGAGGCGAGTTGCTCCCCCAGGCGGTCCAGCAACCGGGTGCCGTAGCTGGCACGTGCATCACCCAGCACTTCGGTGCAAAGCCGTTGCCCCACCGCCCAGTACAACCGGGTGAGCTCGGCATTGACCGCACCCGCCAAGCGCTGTCGACTGGTGGCAATCAGCGCACGCAGTTCGGCATGCAGGCGATCGGGGCTCAAGGACGGCGTCTGGCTCACTGGCGTCAGCCTCACTGGGACTTCATCGCTGAGATGATAGCCCGCGACACAGGCGGTCATCGCCACGGCCGTCGCCTATGGCTCAAGCGCGCTGCGCCGATCCGCCTACCCCCGCCAGTGGCGCCGCGCCTCGTTGAGTTCGGCCATCGAGATGTGCAGTTCGGCCATGGTCTGGACCATGAGTTCGAGCAGCGCCGCGCGCTGGCGCAGCCGCGCGGCCTCGGCGCGCTGGGCGCGCTGGGCCTGCTGCGTGGCGGCCCGCAGCGCGCGCTTGGCGGGCGAGTCGGGTCCGCTGGTGTCGTGCAGCGAGGGCGCGTCGGCCCGGGGCCCGGCCACGCCGGCAGCGAGGCGCATGGGGCTCACGCCTCGACGGCTGCTTCCACGGCGGCCGGCGCATCGGCCTGGGCCTCGCCTTCGGCTTCCGAAGCCGCCTTGTAGTTGCGCAGGTGCAGGAAGAACTGGCCCATCATCTGCGTCCACAGGTTGAGCGACAGCGCCAGGTGGGCCGGGGCCACGCCGCCGGCGGCCACCACGTCCATCTCCAGCACCACGAAGTCGCCGTGCTGCGCCACGCGCGCGAAGCGCTTGCTGCGGTGCCACGACGAGAGCACGCCCTCGGGCAGCGTGCCGCCCTGCACGCGCAGCGGGCAGCTCAGCGTGAGGTCGGCGTACTCGCCGGCGGCGATGGGGTTGCCCCACAGCACCTGGAAGCCGATGCCGTGGCTGGCGCTGTGCAGGCGCACCACGCCGTCCTGTTCGACGGCGGTGACGGCACAGCCGGCGGCCTGGATGGCATCGGTCACGACGGCGGCGTTGAGGCTCTGCAGCAGCGCGGGCGCGGCGGTGGTGGGGGTCGATTTTTCGGTCATGGAAAGGGTCTCCGGAAGAGGTGAGGAAGAGGGTGTGGAATCAAGGGGTCTGGCGCAGCGCCGCGTCGAGGGCCGCGCCGTCGATGGTCACGCTGCCGGCCGGCGCGAGGCCCGCCATGTGCGCCTGCACCAGCTGCTGCTGGCGCTGCTGCCGCAGCGCGGCCTGCAGCTGCGGCTTCATTTCCTGCAGCGTGGCGACGCGCGCCGGCTGGGTCTCGAGCAGCTTGACGATGTGGAAGCCGGCGTCGGAGGCCACGGCCTCGCTGACCTCGCCCACCTTGAGCTTGCCCACCACCGTGCGCACCTCGGGCAGCAGCTGGGCCAGCGGCAAGGCGCCCACTTCGCCGCCGCGCTCGGCGCTGCGCTTGTCGTCGGAACGGCTGCGCGCCAGGCTCGCGAAATCGCCGCTGCGCGCCTGCGTGGCGAGCTTGCGGGCCTCTTCGCGCACCTTGGCCTGCGCGGCCGCGTCGCCGGCCGGGGCGGCCAGGTAGATCTGCGCCACGCGGTAGACCGCGGGCAGCGCGAAGCCGGCCTTGCCCTGTTCGTAGGCGGTGTTCACCTCGGCGTCCGAGGGGAAGCCCGCGGGCAGCTGGGCCAGCGATTCGAGGTAGCTGGTGGCCACGATGCGCTGCGTGATCTCGTCGACCGCGGCATCGATGCGCGCCTTGACCTCGGGCCGCTCGGCCCAGCCCTTGGCGCGGGCTTCGCGCAGCAGCGCTTCGCTGGCGAGCCGCTGGCGCAGCCAGTTGTCGAGCGCGCCGCGGTTGTCCTTGAGCGCCGCGCGCTCGGCTTCGGGCAGGCCCTGGAGCAGGCGCTCGACGTCGGCCCGGCCGACCGTCACCGCGCCCAGGCTGGCCACCACGGGGTTCGCGGGCGAGGCCTGGGGCGGGGTCTGCGCCGTCGCCGCGCCGAGGCACGAGGCCAACAGCACGCCGGCCGCGGCACGCAGCGAGGGCATGCGGACTGCAAATTGCTTCTTCATTCGGTTCATCTCTTTCACTGCGTTGTCAACCCACACCAGGGACCGCCGCGCGTCGCTCGCCACCGGCATGGCCGCGCCTTCCTGCTGCAGGCCGCGGTGTTCGTCGCGGCTTCCCAGCAGCATGACGAAGCATTCGCGGCCCAGCAGCAGCAGGGTCGGTGCCGGCACGTCGATCAGGCGGCGGACCATGGTGCGTCGCTTCACTGCGCCGCGGCGGGAGCCGCCGGCGCGCTCACGCTGCGCGCGTCGAAGCGGCCTTCGTAGAGCTTGTCGCCGTACTGCTGCGCGATCTGCTCGTACTTCACGCGGCTCTGCGCGGCGAAGGGCTGGCGCGACGCGAGCACGCTGCCCAGGTCCACGGTCTCGTAGGCACGCAGGATCTCCTGGCCCACGGCGTAGAGCTGCGTGTTCTTGGCCTCGCACTGCGTGACCGCGGTGCGTTGCAGCTGCGTCTCGGCGGCCAGGCGCTGGCGCTCGGCCTCCGAGGCGCGCGCCATCTTCAGCAGCTCGTCGTAGGCGTTGCGGAACTGCGCGACCTGCGCGGTGGCGCGCTCGGTCGCGGCCTGGGCCTGGGCCTTGACCTGCTGGCTGCCTTCGGTGGCCTGCGCGCGGCCCTGGCGCTCGGCGCCCAGCTGCGCCTCGGCGCGGGCCAGCGCCTTCTTCAGTTCGGCGACTTCGCCCGCCGGTGCCGCGGCCACGGGCGCCGCGGGGGCGGCACCGGACTTGAGCTGCGCCAGCTCGTTCTGCGCCTGCTGCAGCTGCGCGGTGGTGATGCGCAGCTGCGCGCGCAGCCGCTCTTCCATGCCCTGGCCCGGCGGCGTCTGGGCCAGTGCGGCACCGCAGGCCAGCGCGGCGGCCAGGCTGCAGGCCAGCGGACGCCAGCGTGCGAGCGATCGATTCGATGGGGTGTTCACACGCCGCTCCTTAGAACCGTGCATTGAATTCGAGCTGCAGCGTGTCGATCGCCAGCGGCGCGCCGAAGACCTGCTTGGTCGCCGACCAGCGGCCGGTGAACCAGGCGTTCTTGTCGATCGCGTACGAAGCGCCGAGGAAGTAACCCTTGGCGTTGGTGCCGCCCTGGTGGAAGGTCGAGTCGTTGAAGCCGTCGGGCAGCGCGTCGGGTTCGATGCGCTTGTAGCCGGCCAGCACGTTCCAGTCGCCGCGGGCCGCGGGCGTGGGCTTGCCGTAGGTGGCCTGCAGGCTGTAGGCGTTGCCGCCGCTCTGGAAGTCCGCCTCGGTGGTGGCGCCCGAGCCGCCGAAGTTGTTGATGATGCCGCCGCGTGCGCGCGCGAACATCTCCGACTTGTCGTAGGCCATGTTGCGGATGAAGTTGGCGTCCAGGCGCAGCGCGTTGCCCGCGACGCGCGTGTCCCAGCGGAAGTTCAGGTCGACCAGCTGGAACTTCGAGGCCAGGCCCACGTACTGTGGCTGCGGCGTGTTGCCCGGGTCCAGCGGGTTGAGCGCGATGTCGCGCAGCAGCATCAGCGTGTTGCCCTTCTGCATGAAGGCCGGGCGCGCCCAGTCGGTGCTGCAGCTGTCGGCGCCCGCATACAGCGCGCACGGCGTCGAGACCTTGCCTTCGGTGTTCTTGAAGTCGTAGTAGGCGACCGCGCCGCGCAGGCTGTTGACGCTGTCGAGCTTCCAGCGCGCGCCGGCCTGTGCGCCCAGCAGCCACTTGTTCTCGCTGGCCATCTTGTCCTGCTGGCGGCTGGGGAAGCTGTCCGACGAGTACTCGAGCGGGATCAGGCCCAGCGTGCCGAAGACCGAGATGTCCTTGTTGGCCAGCGTCTTGTCGAACTGCGCGGCGATGCCGTCGAAGTTGAGATCGCTGGAGAACAGCGTGTCGGTCGAGACGAAGGGATTGCCGAAGCGCCCGCCGGTGAAGGTGAGCCATTCGGTCGGCTGGTACGACAGCCACATCTGGTCGAGCCAGACGTTCTTCTTGGACAGGCCGCCGCCCAGCGTCTGGGTGGTCGACACCGGGCTGCCGTCGCTGCCCGAGGCCAGGCGGATGCCGGCCTTGGTCTGGTCGCTGATGTCCGCGAAGATGCCCAGGCGGGCGCGGGCGCGGAACTGGTTGCGGCGGTCCTGGCGCGTGTTGAGCAGCGAGGGCAGCGCGAGGTTGGTGTTGTTGTTGACGTCGAAGCCGTTGCCTTCGTTGAAGGCCGGCCAGTTGATCTCGATGTTGGAGTTGCCGCCCGAGTAGCTGCGCGACTCGTTGCGCACGCGCACGTCGCCTTCGACGCGGATGCGCTTGCTCCACTCCGGCGTCTCGTTGGGCGCGGCCCAGCCTTCGGACTTGGCCTGCGCCATGACCTGGCCCTTGACCTCGTCGCGGATCTGGTCGCGCACGGTCTGCGAGATGTAGGGCACGCGCACGTCGCCCGGTTCGACGCGCAGGCCGCCACCGGCGGTGGCGGCCGGTGCGGCGGCCGCGGCCTGGCGCTGCAGCTGCTGCGCGGCCATGGCTTCGGTCTGGGCCTGCGCCAGCAGCGCCTCGCCCACGTCCTTGCTCAGCGTGCCGCTTTGCATCAGGCCGCGGACCAGGCGCACCATGGCGCTGTCGCCCGCCGGTGCGGCTGCGGTCTGCGCATGGGCTGCGGAGCCCATCGCGCCCAGCAGCGCGAGGGCGGAGGCCGCCGCCAGCGACTGCGCGCTGCGTCGGAGAGTCTTGGATTGGTTCATCGGATTGCTCAGGAAATTGGATGGAATGGACGGGGTGCCGCGCGCCTCGGTCAAGGCCGGCGCCCCTTCATGGACACGCGCATCGGGAAGCGCGCGGAAGCCGGCGGGCTCTCGTCGATGCGGGTCATCTCGCGGGCCATGGCGAGCACGGCCTCGTCGGACTGCGGGTTGCCGGTGCTCTTCACCAGCTGCACGCGCGTGGTCTTGCCGGCCGCGTCGAGCCACAAGTCGATCTGGATGTCGTCGAAGGTCAGCTGCCGGGTGCGCGGGTCGCGCGCCAGGGCCTGCTGCAGCGCATTGGCCACGTAGCGCCCGTAGGAGCCGCTGCCCAGGCCGCCACCGCCACCGCCGCCGGTCATGCCGCCGCCACGTCCGGCCGCGATGCCGAAGGCGTCGGTGCCGGCCTGCGCCGCGCCGTCGATGGTCACCGGGTCGCCCACGTCCTGCGACGGGCTGGGCGGCGCATCGTCCTTGGGCGGCTCCTTGTTGTCGATCGGCGTCGGCTCGGGCTCGACCACGTCGGGCTTGACCTTCTCGGGTTCGGGCTCGGGCAGCTTCTCGGGCTCGGGCGGCGGCGGAGGGGGTGGCGGCAGCATCAGCATCGGCGCGTCGGCCACCTGGCGCTTCTGGCTGGCCGTGTCGGACAGCAGGTACCAGACCAGCGCCGCCAGCAGCGCCAGCACCACCGCACCGATGACGACACCGCCCCAGCGACGCCACAGGCCGGCCGCGTCCTTCGACGCCGGCCGCCGCGGGCTGGTTGGATGGGCTAGGTTCACGGGCACGTCCTCAGCTCGGCTTGCCGGTCACCAGGCCGACCTGGTTGAGCTCGATGCGGCGCAGCAGGTCGAGCACCTCGACCACCTTGGCGTACTGCACCGCGGCGTCGCCGCGCACGATGACCGGGAAGTCCGGCGACAGGGCCTTCTCGGTGCGCAGGCGCTCCTCGAGCTCGGCCAGCGAGACCGGGTAGGCGTCGAGGAACAGCTGGCCCGCGTTGTCGACCGTGATGGCCTTGGTCTTGGGCTTCTCGAGCGCGATCGAGGAACTGGCCTTCGGCAGGTCGACCTTGATGCCGGGGATGCTGGCGTTGCTGGTGAGGATGAAGATCACCAGCACCACCAGCAGCACGTCCACGAAGGGCGTGATGTTGATGCCGCCGGAGCGCTTCTTGGTGCCGAACTTGGCAGGGTTGGCCATGGTCTTCTCTCGGCCTCAGGCAGCCACGTGGCCAGGAGCGGAAGTCCAGCCGGCGTCGGCGTCGATGCCGGCGCGGCGTGCGCTGCGCGCCGGGGCGGCCTGCGGCAGCGAGCGGCCTTCGCCCTGCTCTTCGGCCAGGCGCGTGACGAACTCGTCGACGAACACCGCCATGTCGGCGCCGATGGCGTCCGAGCGCGAGGCGAGCCAGTTGTAGCCGAACAGCGCGGGGATCGCGACGCCCAGGCCGGCGGCGGTACACAGCAGCGCCGCGGCCATGCCGGGGGCCACCGAGTTGATGTCCACCGCGCCGGCCATGGCCGCCACGACGAACACCAGCATGATCCCGATCACGGTGCCGAACAGGCCGACGTAGGGCGCGCCTTCGATGGTGGTCGAGAGCCAGTTCATGCGCTTGGACATGCGCTCGTTCTCGCGCACCATCACGCCGTCCATCGCGGCGCGGATCGCGCCGATGGTGGAGGCCGACACGGAGTTGAGGTCGTAGCCGCGGTCATGGCGGCGGCGCATCTCGTCGACCGCCACTTCGTACAGGCGCCACAGCGAGGAGTCGGCCTTGACCTGCTCGGACACGGCGTTGCTCACGGCCAGGCGGTCCAGCGGGGCACCGGCGGTTTCGCGGAACAGGCCGATGAAGGCGGCGTTGGCGCGCGAGGCGGCGCCGTAGCTGCGGCCCTTGCCGATCATGATGGCCCACGACAGCACCATCATCAGGCCCAGCAGCGCGACCACGATCCAGGCGTCCAGCGGCATGGCCGCGAGGATGAAGCCGAAGTGGCTCTTGCCGGCCTGCTGCTCGTCGGCACCGAAGACGGCGAGACGCGATTCGGCGCCTTGCGACACGGCATCGGCCAGCAGCAGGGCGTCGGGGCGCGCGACCTTCGACAGGCGCACTTCGTCGATCGCGCCGGTGAAGGCGGCCAGCGCAGGCACGGCGGCCTGGCCGGCCGGCGTGGCGGCGGCGGCCGCATCGGCACCGATCGAGGCGGCGCTGGCGAGTGCCGGCATCGCGGCGGCCAGCGAGACGGTCGGGCGGCCGCCCACGAACAGGGTGGCGTTCTGGCCGTCGGACTTCAATGCCAGGTAGGCCCATTGGCCGGCCTGGATCGGCTGGCCGGGCGCGCTGCGCTGGCCGTTGATGCGCACGAAGGGCACGCCCTGGTCGACGCCGATCACGAGTTCGCTGGCGCCGTCGCGGCGGGCATAGACCACCTGCTGGGCACCGAGCTGCTCGGGCTTGATCCAGGCCGAGAAGGTGAACGGTGCACCGGCCTTCTGTGCCAGCGAAGGCGAGGCCGGCAGCATCAGCGCGTCGCGGCCGAGCTGTGCGCCCTTGCCGATCACGGTGCCGTCGAGGCTGACCACGGCGCTCTGGCCATGGTTGCCGTAGGCGGTGGTGTCGCGCGGCGGCACGTTGGCTTCAGCGAAGTGGTAGACCAGCGTGTAGTCGGGGTCGTAGGTGCGCTGGCCGTTGCCCGAGGCCGGGGCCTTGGGGTTGCCGTAGTACATCCACAGCTTCTGCGGCGCACCCGCGCCGACCGCGGGCACGTCGACCCAGATCAGCGCCATGCCCAGCAGCGGGTCGAACTGTTCGATCTGGTGGTTGAGCACCGTCTTGTCGTCGCCGGCGACGAAGCGCAGGTCGGCGCCGGTCTCGTTCACGCCCTGGAAGCTGAAGTTGCCGGTGTGCAGGCGCACCAGCACCGGGGTGCGGCCGGCGTCGCCGCCGATCGCGCCGGCCTGCGGGCCGCCGTCGACGGTGAGGGGCTTGCGGTAGGCCCAGTCGGGCTGCCACCAGGCGTGCGCCAGGCCCGGCAGGAGCGTGCTCAACAAGGTGAGCAGAACAAATAGTGTGCGTCGCATGACAGAGTTCTCCGGAAGCTCGTAGGAATGACGATGAAAGATCGAGGGGTCGTGCCGACGGTCAGTAATTGGCCGTCAGGCTGAAATTGATGCGGGTGTCGTGCTTCTCCGTGCGCGCACCCTTCTTGAGCGGATAGCCCACGTCGACGCGGCCGTTGAGGCGCTCGGCGACGCGGAAGGTGGTGCCGAAGCCGACCGAGGCCAGCGTGAAGCCGTCCTGCTGTTCGGCCAGCGGGCTCTTCAGGCGCAACCGGCCCGCATCGGCGAAGGTGTAGAGGCGCCAGTTCTCGACCATCGGGCCGAGCCAGTCCAGCGGCTTGGTGCGCCACTCGAGCGAGCCGACCAGGCCGATGTCGCCGGTGCTCTCGGCCGACAGGTAGCCGCGCACCGAGTTCATGCCGCCGGCCGCGATCTGCTCGCTCGAGACCAGCGGCGAATCGCTGAGCTGACCCGAGAGGCGGAAACCGATCTGCGAATCGCCGGCCAGCGTGTAGCTGCCGTTCACGTCGCCCTTGAGCACCATGAAGCTGGGCGAGGACTTGTAGCGCTTGTAGTCGAAGGCCTGCCAGTCGCTGCCGTAGCCGAAGGAACTGCGCGTGCCGGCCACCAGCGACAGGCCCAGGCCGACCTGGCTGCGCTCGGCCTGCAGGAAGCCGTTGTAGCCGAGCGTGATGGGCGCGTACTTGAGCGGCACGGTGTCGCCGGTCTTGCCCAGCATCAGCGCTTCCTTGTTGTCCTTGAAGTCGATGCCCACGCTCAGCGTGTGCCACCAGTCGCCGGCGTTGGGCACGGTGTAGGTGGCCTTGAAGCCGATCGAATGGCCCTTGCCCAGCACGTTGGTGCCGCCCACGGTGGCGACCGCGCTGTCGGACTTGTAGGCCGAGGCTTCGAGCGCCCAGGCGGTGCCCGGAATGGGCGCGCTGTACGAGGCCGAGATCACCTGCGTCTGGTTCAGGTCCTGCGGCGCGCCGAAGAAGCTGATCGAGGCGCTGTGGCCCATCTGCCAGAGGTTGTCGTGGCCGATCGAGGCGGTGCCGCGCAGCTTGCGCGTGTCGGCGCTGTAGTCGTTGTTGAGGCCCAGGCTGGCGCGCCACGGGCTCTCGTCGTCGACCTTGAGGTCGACGTCCATGGTGCCGGGCAGCGCGCCCTGCTTGACCAGCGGCATCACCTGGCGCTTGCCGCCGCGGTTGAGCGCGGTGAGCTGGGTCTGGGCCAGGTTGAAGTCGGGCACCTGGCCTTCGCGCAGCGCGGGCACCTGCTCGCGCACGTCGACCGGCGAGGTGTACTCGGAGCCGATCACGCGCACGCGGCCCACGCGGGTCTCGTTGACCTGCAGGAACACGATGCCCTCGGTCACCTGCTGCTCGGGCAGGTCGACGTAGACCGACTGGAAGCCCTTGGCCTGGTAGACGGCCAGCAGCGCATCGCGCGCGCCCTCGATGTCCTTCATCGTGCGCTCGGGCCCGAGGAAGGGGGTCACGGCCTGCTCGATGTCGCGCACGTCGAGCGCGGTGTTGCCGCGCACGATGTACTCGACGACATCGACCTTGCGCTGCGCTTGTTCGGCCGCGGGCTGCGCGGCGGCCGCGGGCGCGTCCGCGGCCTGGGCACCGGCGGCCAGGGGCACGGCCAGGCTCAGCACGGCCAGGCACACCGCTGTCCAGCGCATCGGCGGCCTGTTCTCGTTCAGTTCATGCATGGGTCCAACTCGATCTTCAAAATGGATGCGACGCGATGCCGGTCAGGGCACCGCGCAGGAAGGTGAAGCCGCACGGCGCACGGTCGAAGCCGACCCATGATGGAAGTCCTTCATGTCGCAGTTGCGTACGGATACATAGACGCAACCGGCGCGCGGCGACTGTCGTTTGTCACGAAAACTTCATCAAAAAAGAAAGGCGGCCCCTTTGCGGCGGCCGCCTTCTTCACGAGACGAGAGAACCGGATCGCGGGCTCAGAGTCCCAGCGTGCGGCGCTCGGCCGGCGTCAGCTGGTTTCGCGCGCCTTCGTCGACGCGGCTGGCCTGGCCCAGCACCTGCACCGCGCTCTCCGGCCGGTAGCCGACCGGCGCCGCCGCGGGGGCGCCGGACGAGCGCGCGCCGCCGCCGTCCACCGGCTCGTTGCCGAAGCCCAGCACCCGCACCGTGAACACCGAGGGCAGCGCCTGGCGTGCCGCCGCGCGTTCGCGCTGCATCACCTCCTGCGCCGCGCCCGCGGCCTGCGCGGCGGCGGCGCTGGCGTTGGTCAGCGCGCCCACGTTGACCGAGGCCACCACCGGCATGCCGATCGACTGGCCCTTGACCTGGATGTTCTCCGCGTTCACCACCTGCAGCGCCGCCAGGTTGACGTTGCCCGAGACCCGGATGCCGGCCTCGCCCGCATCGATGGTGCCCAGCGGCGCGATCAGGTCGACGTCGCCCGGCGGGATCTCCGGGATCGGGTTCAGCGTGGCGATGCCGGCGCCGGTGCTGGGCGTGGCCGGCGACAGCGTCACGTTGCCCACGCTGTCGTAGACGCGCCGCTGCGGCGTGGCCACCACCGTGGTCTTGGCGCCGCGGCCGGCGTTGATGTCGCCCTCGGCCGACCAGGCCAGGATGCTGCCGCCGAAGGTGGTGAAGATGCGGCTCTGCCCCATCAGGATGTCGCCCTTCGCGTAGATGTGGATGTCGCCCTCGCCCAGCGTCATCACGCCCGAGCCCGGGCCCGGCACGAAGCCGCCGTCGACGCCCACCAGCGTGCGCCCGCCCGGCGTCATGATGCTGATGTCGCCGCCGAAGTTGGTGTGGATGCCCGCGTCCAGCACGTCGTAGAAGGACACGCCGTAGCCCGGCCGGTTCAGCGCCACCCACTCCGCGTAGGTCAGGTAGTTCACCCCGGGGCGCGGGCGCGCCTGGCCGGTGTTGTTGTTCACATAGTCGGCGTTGTAGTAGAGCGCGCTGCTGAACATCGTCAGGTCGCCCGCATACGACAGCGCCTGGCCCTGCGCGTCGTGCGAGGGCAGCAGCGTGGCGATGGCTTCGCGCCCGCGCAGGTAGCTGCCGAAGCGCTTGCCGCCCTCGTCGTTGTACTCGCGCCCGCCGGCCTTGATCTCGGCGTAGTACACGTTGCGCAGGAAGGCGCTGCGCTGCTCGGCCGGCAGCGCGTCGAAGAAGGCGCGCGCATCCATGGTGGCGTCATCGAAGTGCAGGCCCGAACGGTTGCTGCCCGCCTTGCCGAAGCGTTCGTTCAGCCAGTTGACCAGGTGCAGCCGGCTCTCGACCTTGTACTCGCGGGCCAGCGCCCGGCCGGCGTCCGTGCCGCCGCCGGCCAGGGTCTGCTCGCGCTGGCGGTCGAGCTTGCCCTGCTGCGTGGCCAGGAAGGCCTCGGCGCCGGCCTCGTCGCCGGTGTAGCCGAACTCGCGCGCCAGCCATTGCGACAGCCTGAGCTGGCCGCTGTACACGGTCAGCGCGGTGCCCGGCTGGTCGGCAAAGGGCAGATCGGGGTTCGCCAGGTGGGCCGGATCCAGGTAGCGCGCGGCGAACGCGTCCCAGTGCGCCCCCGTGCCCAGGCCGGCAGCCACGGCAATGCTGGCACCGCTGGCGCGGTCGCCCGGCACCCCGTCGACGACCGGGCCCAGGCTCTTGAACTCGCCCTTGTCGGCCAGGTAGACGTTGCGACCGGCGCTCACGTCCAGCAGGCCGGGGCCGGTGACGTAGAAGCTGCTGTAGCGGATGTCGCGGCCGGCCTGCACCACCGACACGTCATCGGCGAAGGTGTGCGCGATCAGGTTGCCGCGGGTGTCGCCGATGGAGCCTTTGACATTGACGGTGGTGTCGGCGCGGCCGAGCTGCGTGCCCGAATCGGTGATGTCACGGCCGGCGCGAATCGCCACCGGCATCGAACCTTCATGGCGCGAGCCCTGGGCGCCCGCTGGAAAGCCCAGCAGCACTTCCTGGCCCACACGCAGGCCGACGATGTCGCCGTCCACCGCGTAGTAGCGCGCCGGTGCCTGGCCCACGCTGGCGTAGGCGCTGGTGGCCGTGCTGCCGAAGGTGAACAGCGGCGCCACGTTGTAGCGCCCACCCTGCGCGCTGATCCAGGTGTTGCGGCTCGCCATCTCGGCCGCGGTGTTGTGCACCCAGAGCGGATCCCAGCCGTAGGGTCCTCCGCCCGAGTCCGCCACCTGGCCGACGAAGCCGGGCCGGAACACGCTGGCCAGCGCGGCCGGGTCGGCCGTCGAGGCGCTGAACACGAAGCCGCTGCCGAAGATCGAGTCGCGCGCCAGCAGTTGCAGTTCGCCGCGGCCGGTGGCATTGGCGAACTGCGCATCGGTGGGCGACGGCGCCAGCACCACGCCGAAGCCCACGCGCAGCGGCGTACGGCCGAAGTTGTTGGTCAGCGGGGTGGTGCTCACGCCGTAGTACAGGCTGCCGTTGGCCGCCGCCGCGCGCACGATGGATGGATAGAAATAGCCATCGCTGTTGGACGACTGGTTGCGGCCGTCGCCGTTCCAGCGCACGTCTTCCTGCGCCCCGCCTTCGGCCCAGGCCGTGGTGGGGGTGAGGTTCCCGCCTGCGCTCAGCAGGTCGAGGGCCGTGGCCGGCGTCCACATCGAGAACCAGGTCCAGCCCTGGTCCGCATGCTGCGTGCCCTGGTAGGAGAACGAGGTCGACTCGAGCATCAGCGTGCGCCCGGGGTCGGCCACGCCGCCCAGCACCAGGTCGCCGCGCGTCTCGATGCGCACCGTGCTGTCGCCCAGCACCAGGATCGGGCCGCCGCCGGCCAGCACCGCCCCGGCCGCGAACGGGTCGCCGGTGCGCGTGTCCACCAGGTTCAGCGCGCCATAGCGCGGCTGCGTGCCGCCGATGGCCCCGGCGTCGATGTGCAGCGCGCCGCGCAGGTTGACGAAGGTGCTGTTGAGGTCGTGCTCGTTGCGACGCCAGGTGGCGTCGGGGTTGAGCGTGCCGCCCAGGCGCAGGTCCAGGTCGCCGCCGCCGGTCTGCACCAGCGTGCCGTCGGCCGTGATGCGGCCGGTGCTGGCCACGGCCAGGTGCAGGCCCTGGCTGCGCGGGTTGTGCGACGACGGGTCGAGCTGCTGGCCGGACGGGTTGGGCCGCGTGCTGCCGCGCGGGTCGATGATGCCGGCGTTGCCGCCCGCTTCCACCCGCAGGTTGCCGCCACCCAGCGTGCCGACGCCGGTGAAGCCGACCAGGGACGGGTCGTTGCCGTACAGGTAGGTGCCGTACTCGTCGGGATTGCCGTCGGCGCCGCCGCCCACGTAGGTGCCGAAATTGATCCACCAGGCCGTGGGCACGGCGCTGGCGCCGCTTTCCACCGAACCGGTGCCCTGGCGCCAGAGCCAGTTGCCCACCGCCGTGCTGGCGTGCTGCTGGCGCGTGGTGCCGAAGGTGTAGTAGGGCTCGATGTAGGCGGCGTTGTTGCCGATCAGGTCGCCCGTGAGGTCGCCGCCGGCCCGCAGCAGCACGTTGCCGCCGCGCTCGGGGTACCAGGCCGCATAGAGGCTGGCAGCGCCGCCGTCCACCAGGGGTTCGAAGGCCGCGCCTGCGGTCTGCAGGATGGTGCCGTCGGCGGCCCGGGCACGCGCACGGTCGAAGCCCGCGCCCGGCGCGGCCGAGGGCGTGCCGGCCGTGTACACGCCGTAGGGCGTGCGCAGGTCCAGGTCGCCGGCGGCGATCAGGTCCAGATCGCCGGTGCCGGTGCGCAGCACGCTGAACAGCTGCTGGCGCGCCGGCTTCATCACCGTCTCTTCGCCCAGGAACTCGACCACCGTGCCGAAGCCGTAATCGTTGAGTTCCTCGACCTTCTGCCAGATCAGCCCGTAGTCCTTCAGCACCTGGATGGTGTCGGGCTTCAGCAGCGTCCCCGGCTGCCAGTCGAAGCCGTAGTACAGGCTCATCATCTCGAGGAAGCCGGGGTCGACGCCGAGCGGCAGCTGGTAGGTCTGGTCGTAGGCGGTGCCCAGGCCGAAGTGGGTATCGGCCAGCTGCAGCCGCGCCGTGCTGCCGGGCCGGGTCAGGCGCGAATCGGCGGCGCCGAGGTCGGCGCCGGCCACCAGGCGCAGGTCGCTCGACTGCGAGCCCGGCGCCAGCATGGGTGCCAGCGCCCAGGTGCGGCCCTGCCGGCCCTGCGCGTCGGCGGGGCGCAGATCGACCACCGTCGCGCCGTCCGGCAGCACCACGTCGGTTTCCGAGGGCACGATCGCGCCCTTGGCCAGGGTCAGCGGCTGCGCCAGCGTGAGGTCCATCGGCAGCTTCCGGCCGGCCGGCCAGACGCTGGCCGCCAGCTTGGTGAGCGCCGTGAGGCGGAAGCCCGCCTCCAGCCGCAGGCCGGCCGCGAGCAGCAGCGGCTCGCGCAGCACGGTGCCGGCAGCGTGCAGCAGCGTGCCGTCGGCATCGCGCACGGCCGCGGCCAGCACGGTGCCGGCAGGCAGCGTCAGGCTCTGGCCGAGCGGCATGGCCACGGGCAGCACGCTGCCGGCGGGCAGCGTCAGGTCCGTGACCGGCAGGTCGTAGTTGAGCGTGCGGCCGGCCTTGAACACCGTGCCCACGTCCAGCGTGGCCACGCCCGCATGCGGGATCACCAGGTCGCCGCCGAAGGGCATGCGGCCGGCCGGCAGCACCCAGCCCTTGTCGTCGGGCGTCTCGCCCAGCCGCGAGCCATCGAAGCCGTCGCTGATGCTGCCGAAGATCTGCAGGTTGCCACCCGCGCGCAGCACCAGCGCGCCGGCCTCGCCGGAGCCGTGCACGCCGGTCCGCTGCGAATGCGGGTTGACGCTGGCATAGCGGTGGCCCGACAGGTCGATGTCGCCATCCACATGCAGGTCGCCCGTGGTCGCCACTTCGACGCCGGGACGCAGGCGGAACTGGTCGGTGTAGGCCCGCAGGCCGGCGAGCCTGCCATTCATCAGCGCGCCGTTGGCCAGCGCGTTGCCGATGAAGGTGGCGCTCTCGGCGTGGCGCGCGTCCAGCCAGGCCTGGTCGATGGCCTGGTAGGGGCGGCCGTCGACCGTGGTCTCGGTGCCCAGGGGCGCGTCGTCGTAGCGCTGGAAGGCGTTGAGCGCGATGGAGCGCGCGCCGGTGATGGTCAGCGCGCCGGCGGCATCGATGTCCACGTCGTTGCCGGTGGCGCCGCCCAGGCGCCGGGCATTGAGCGCCACCGTGCCGTAGCGGGCATCCGCGCCGGCCACGTCGAGCCGCAGGGCGGCGCCCTGCGCCAGCACCAGGCGGCCGTCGCCCGCATCGATCTCGATCACGGCGCGGTTGGGCGCCTCGATGGCCTGGCCGTAGCTGTCGCGGCGCAGCACGCTGGCGCTGGCATCGAGCACGGCCGTGCCGGCCAGGGTCAGGCCGTGGTTCGCGGCCAGGCGGATGGTGCCGGCCTGCTCGCCGCTGGCATCGACGCGGCCGTTCACCGTGAGCTGGCCGTGGTCCACCGAGACGTTGATCTCGCGCGCCTTGAGCTCGTCGCCGATCACCAGGTCGCCCTGGCCGAGGCGGAAGCTGCGGCCGCCGAACACGCCGCCGTCGGTCAGGCGCTTGTTGAGGCCGGCGAAGTCGTCGATGCGCAGGCCATGCACTTCCACCGTGCCGGCCGCGAAGGGCACCTGCGTGCCGCCGGCGTCGTAGCGACCGCTGGTGCGGCCGTCGATGGCGCCGGACAGGCTCACCGCGCCCTCGGCGGCGATGGCCGCGAGGCGGCCGGCGCGGTTGCGCGCCGCCGACAGATCGATGCGCGAAGCGGCGGCCTGCGTGACGTCGCCGGAGCGGCTTTCCAGCTTCAGTTCGCCGCCCCAGCTGTAGCTGCTGACGTCGAAGAAGTCGATCTTGCGGCCCGCCAGGTCCAGCTGCGCGCCGTCGTCCAGCCGCACATCCTCGCCGGCCGACAGGCCGAGCTTGCCGCTGGGCAGCAGCACCGCGGTGTCGAGCGTGAGCCCTCGGCCTGCATCGAGCGAGAGCGTGGCGCCCAGCGCATCGGCCAGCGTGGCGTTGTCGGGCAACGGCGAGGCGCTGCCGGCCGGGGCCTTGGCCGTGATGGCGCCGCCGGCCTTGAGGGTGTTCACCGAGCCGGCGTGGCCGGTCAAAAGCGGTGTCAGCAGGTGCAGGTCGCCACCGCTGTAGTGGTAGGCCTGGGCCGCGTCGTCCCAGGCGCCCTGCGACCGGTACACGGCCAGCGAGCCCTTGTGGTTGGCGGTGATGCGCTCGCTGGCGTTCAGGTGCACGCTGTCGAAGCCCAGCACCAGGCGGTCGTGGCTGTTCAGGGTGTCGGCCTGGCTGCGCGGGCCGTAGCCGAATTCGATCTGGCGCGCGTCCACCACGAAGCGGCCGCTGCCGCTGCCGGCGCCGCCGGTCACCAGCGCGCCCGGCGGGGTGAGCGCACCGTTCCACACCAGCGTGTCGGTCTCGATGCGCGCCACGTCGCCGGCCTCGCCCCAGCCGTAGATCGCGGGCGAGCCCAGCACCAGGTTCTTCAGCGCGGAGCGGCCGGTGGCTGCGTCCACCGTCGACAGCTTCACGCTGCCGAAGAAGTTGACCGCGTCGCGCGCGCTCAGCACCAGGTTTTCCAGTGCGGGCGCACCCGTGCGGGTGTCGCCCCGCAGCAGGCGGTCCAGCACCTGCTGGTCGAGCGTGAGGCCCGCGGGCAGGATGCCGCCCTCATGGGCGGCGGCCAGCTGCGCCTGCGTGCCGACGTTGATGGCGCCCACGGCCAGCACCAGGTCGCGCGCGCCATAGCGCACCGAATCGTCCAGCAGGAAGGACTGGTCGGTCACCGCGGTGATGGTGCCCTCCGAATACAGGCGGGTCTCGCCGGTGCAGCCGGCGCCGGCGGCGCAGCTGCCGATGTGGATGCGGCCCGCGCCGGCGCCCGGCGTGCTGCTGGCCGTGGGCGGCAGCACGTCGAGGCGGCCGTTGCTCAGCGCCAGCACGGAAGCCGGTCCCGGCGCGACGACGTAGCCGTCGGCCGCGCTCCAGGCGGCCGCGCCGCGGCGCAGGGTGTCGATGCCCGCGCCCTGCTCCAGCGTGATGCCGCCGTCCGTGCGGCCGGTCACCAGGAAGACCTGCGGGGCGGACAGCACCGCGCCCGCGCGCAGCACGATCTCGCTGGTGGGGCTGGAGGACGAGCCCAGGCCGACGCGCCAGGCGTCGGCGGTCGAGCCGTAGCCCGCGACCGCGCTGAAGGTCGAGGCCGGCAAGCCGCCGATGGCGATCACGCTGGCGCCGATGCCGTTGAGCAGGTCGGCCTGCACCGAGAGGCCGTCGTGGCCCGCGGTGGGCGCGGCGCCGGCGGCCAGCACCTCGATCCGCGATCCGAGCAGCGACACCGTGCCGCCGCGCCCTCCCTCGGCCGCGGCGAACTGCACCGTGCCAGGGGCGATCTGCAACTGCGCGCCCGGCAGCAACGAGAGCACGCGCGCATCGCGCTCGAGCTGCGGGCGCGGCACGCTGTCGCGCAGGGCCCAGTTCAGGCCGAACTGCGCGTAGCTGGTCTCGTTGTATTGCGCGTAGCTGCGCAGCGTGTCGGCCGGCGTCAGCACGGCCTGCGTGCCCAGCGCATCGACGATGCCGGTGTGGGCCACGCCCAGGCGTGCCGCCGTGCTGTACGAGCCATTGCGCATGGCGTGGGTGAGGCCGAAGGCGGCCTGGCTCGGGGCCAGGCCGTTGAGTTCGACGCGGAAGGCGCCGGGCATCAGCGCATAGCTGGAAGGCAGCAGCGTGTAGGTGCCCGCGGGCAGCCCGGGCACGCCCGCGCCGATGGTGATCTGGCGGCCCACCCCCGGGTCGCCCGCGCCCTTCTCGGCCGCGACCGGTGCGGCCGCGGCCTGCACGCCGGGCACGATGGCGTAGACCGGGTTGGTGGCCAGGCCCGGCAGCACGAAGCGGCCGTTCGCCTGCACCTGCAGCAGCGGGTGCAGGCGCGCGTCGGTGGACCCGCCACGGCCCGACAGGAAGCCCGCGCCCTGGAGCTCACCGCCGCCGCGCAGGTCCAGCGTGGCGCCGGCCTGCACATCGATGTCGCGCGCCGTCAGGCGCACGCTGCCCAGCAGGTCGCCCAGGCCGTAGTAGGGCACGTCGAGGCCGGCATAGTTGTAGGTCAGCCCGTCGACCGTGCCGCCGTAGGGCATCACCAGCCCGGCCGCGCTCACCGAGGTGACGCTGCCCGGCAGCAGCTGCACGGTGGACGGCGGCGTGCCCTGGGCCGTGCCGACGCCCAGCGTGACCGTGCCCAGCGGCGCGCGCACCACGCCGCCCTGCACCACGTTGGCCGACAGCAGCTGCAGCGAACCGAACACCGCGTAGGGCAGCGCCGTTTCGGGCCCGCCGCTGTGCTCGATGCGCAGGCTGCGCGCCGGGTCGTAGCCGATCTCGAAGCTGCCCCAGTTGGACAATGCGCCGCGCTGGCCGGCGACGACCTGCGCGCGGGCGTCGGTGGCCGGGTACAGCTGGCTGGCCGCGAGCACCAGGTCGCCCACGGTGCTGAGCGAGGTATTGAAACCCACGCCGCGGCTGGAGGCCAGGAAACGCATGTCGCCCTGGCTGCGCAGCGTCACGAGGTCGAAGCCGGGCCGCGTGATGAGCGGATCGGCCGCACGCACCTGGCCGAAGGTGCCGAACTTCACCTCGTCGAGCACGTCGAGCAGCGAGGACTCCACCAGCAGCCGCGATCCCGCGGCCACTTCCACCATGCCGAGGATGCCCGAAGGCTGGGGCATCGCACGCGGCAGCAGGTTGAAGTCCTTCTGGTTGCGTGTGACCCCGGCCAGGCGCACCTGCGGCGCGGCCAGGCGCACGCTGGCGCCCTCGGCGGACCCTTCGGCCAGGCTGATGCTGCCGGACGTGAGGCGCAGGCTCTGGCCCAGCCTCAGGTCGAGCCCGCCTTCCAGCGTGATCACGCCGCCGGACAGCAGGCTCAGGTTGTCGAAGCCGCCGGCCCCGACGCGGTCGGCGCCCAGGCGCGCATGGCCGTACACCAGCGCCGCATCGGCCTGGCCGGGCCGCAGGCCGGCCGCCAGCGCCTCGGGCGCCTGCCGGCTCAGCAGCGCGATCTCGCGCTGCACCAGCACGCCGGCGTCGGGGCCGGCACTGTTCACGTAGTTGGGCGTGTCCAGCGCCAGGGCCAGCGTGCCGCCCGCGGCACCGGCGCCACCCGCGGCCGCGCGCAGTTCGCCGTCGAGGTACAGGCCGTTGAAGCTGCTCAGGTAGATCAGGCCGCCGTGAGAGGCCACCACGGTGGCGCCCTGCTGCGGCAGGTCGAGCAGGGCCGAGGTGCCGGAGGCGTCCAGCCGCGCGCCGGGACGCACGACGATGAAGTTGTCGATGCCATTGGCCAGGGTGGCGTCGGCACGGTAGCCGCCACCGATCTGGATGCTGCCGCCGTTCAGCACCGTGCCATAGCGGTGCCCCAGCGCATCGGTGGCGGTGGCGGCCAGCCCGGCCACGTCGAGCACGGCCCGCGAGCCGATCCAGACCGAGCGGTCGTGCGCCTTGACCGAAGCGATGTCGTCATTGCCATAGCCCAGCGGCTGCACCTCGATGCGGCCGGCGGCGGCCTGCAGCGCGCCCTCGATCGTGATCTGCCCGTTGCCGGTGAGCGTGATGGCCTGCCCCGGATCGACCGTGAGCTTCGCATCGGCACCCACCGCCAGCGTGGGCGCCAGCGCGCTGGCCTGGCGGCCGGCCGTCAGCGCGATGCTGGCGCCGGCGCGCTGCCCCAGGCGGTGCGCCGCCGCGTCTTCGGTGAACAGCGGCGGCTCCCACAGGCTGAGCGCCTGCGCCGGCTCGGCGCCCGTGGCCAGGTCGTGGGCGGCGCGGCGATCGATCTGCAGCACCGGCATGCGCACGGCCACGTCGGCGCCTTCGGCCACCGCCACGCCGCCCAGGCCCACCACCTCGTAGCGCGAGAAGCCCAGGCCGAAGGTGTCGGCCGCCAGGTGCATCAGCGGCGCCACGGCCACCGGCTGCGGCAGCACCGTGCCCGCGCGCAACACGGTGCCGGCGGCATAGGTGATGTCCTTGGGCGCGAGCGTGCCGGCCTTCATCACGCCGGCCGAGGGCGCAATGCCCATGCCGTCCGGGAAGGCATCGGCCGGCAGCACATAGCTCACCGGGAAGCCGCTCGCGTTGCTGATCGCCATGATCACGGTGCCGGCCGGCACGCGCACCGGCTGGTTCCAGGCGTACATGTTGATCTGCTGCCCCCCCATCCGGACGATGGAGTAGGAGTTGCTGCCGGTGGGCACCGGCGCCAGCCAGTCCGCGGCCAGCGTGATCCAGCTGGCGGACTGGTTCAGGTCGATCAGCGGCGAGCCGCCGACCGCCTCGCCCGGCAGCGCGCGGGTGCGCACGAAATGGAAGTCGGCCGGCAGCACCGCGCCTTCGGCCACGGTGAACGCGCCCTGCGTGACCAGGTCGGACAGGGAGGCCTGGCCCGCCGCCAACGTGCCGTCGCTGCCGGCGACCTGGCCGCCGATGACCACCGCGTCGCCGGTCTGCAGGTGCAGCGTACCGCCGCCCTGCACGCCGTGGCCGCGCAGCTCGCCCTCCAGACGCAGGTGGCCGGCCTTGCCGCTGCCCGCCGGCAGGCCATCGGCGATCAGCGTGATGCTGCCGCCCTTGCCGCCGCGCGTCTTGCCGTCGGCCAGCAGCGCCGCGCCCGAGGACACGTCGAGCAGCGCGCCGGCGCCCACCGTCACGTCGCCGCTGCTGCGCAGCGCGATGCGGCCGCCGTGGACGTAGGGCAGGCCCCCGGCGTCGCTCGCGTCCTGGCGCAGGTTGGTCCACACGCCGCGCGCATCCAGCGTCACGCCCCCGGCCACGGTGGTGCGCTCGATGGCGCCGGCCGGCGTCTGCGCGGCGATGGGGCTGTAGAGCCAGCCCAGGCTGACGCTGGTGATGCGCTCGACCAGGTTGCCCAGGGCGATGCTGCCGCCGCGCGCCGTGAGGTCGGCATTCACCTGCACCTCGGTGGCATGCAGCGCGATGCTGCCGCCCTGCGCCACGCTGACGGCCTCGTCCACCGTCACGCTGCCGAGGGCGTAGGCATGCAGCGTGTCGAGCCGCTGCGCGCCGAGCCAGGCCGCATCCAGCACGATGCGACCGGCGCCGGACGGACCGGTGCCGGCGTTGCCGATGACCACCTCGTTCACCACGGCGCCCGGGTTGTCGCGCAGGGTGCGCGTGTCCTTGTCGTAGACCGCCGTGTAGCGGCCCACGACCAGTTGCGCACCGCGCGCCGCCGCCGTCTGCGCCTGCGCATAGCCGTCCAGGCCCGCATCGCGGGCGCGCGTCTGCTGCGGGCCCTGGTAGACGCCCGTCTCCAGCTGCCCCTGCAGTTCGGCCGCCTGCGTCGCCACGATCAGCCGGCCCGCATCACGGCCCACCGTGTAGCCGCTCTCCAGCCGGCGCTCCGGCGCGATCAGCGGGCTGGCGAAGTTCTCGGTCACACCCCAGCGCGCATGCGTGGACTCGAAGCCCTGGTACACGCCGGTGTAGAGCAGGTCGCCCGGTGCACGGGCAGCGCTGTAGAGGCGGCCGTCGGAGCCCTTGAGGAAGGTCTGCTTCACATAGCCGGTCTGCACGTCGAGCGAACCGCCGGCCAGGTTGATCAGGCTGCCTTCGAGGGTGGCCACCTCGCCGCCGGTGAACTGCACCGTGCCGCCCTGCGCCGCCCATTCGCCGATGCTGTGGCCGGTGATGCCCAGGTAGCCGCCCACCTCGAGCAGCCCGCCCGCCGTGTACCAGCGGTCGGTTGCGTAGCCGTTGGTGCCCGCCGGGACCTTGACCAGGGTGCGCCGGTCGATCCAGATGTTCTTGTTGTTCAGACTCTTGCCGTCGCGATTGACGGGCGCGTCGCGCTGCTCGTTGCCCTGCGCATTGATGAGCACGTTGTTGGCTTCCATCGCCACGCGCACGCCCACCGCGCCGGACACGTCGATGGCGGCGCGCGCGGCCAGTTCGGCGCGTGCCGCGTTCACCAGCACCTGGCCGCCGGTGGCCAGCGTGAGCGAGTCGGCGCGGAAATCGACCGCACCCGCGCTGTCGATCAGCACCAGCGACTGGTCGCGCCGGTGCTGCACGCCGTCGCCGCTCTTGTCGGAGTCCTTGAGCAGCGCATCGCGCTGCGCGTCCAGCGCGGTGGCGGCGGACTCGGACAGCAGCACGGCCGTGAGGCTGCCTTCGCCCAGCTGGACCCGGCCGTCGGTGTCGCCGCCCGCATTGTTCAGGTGCACCGTGCCGCGCACGTTCACCGAGGTGGTGGCCACCGCCACGCCCTGCTGGCGCACATCCTGGCCGGTGAGCGTGATGTCGCCGGTGACGGCCTGGATCAGGCCGGTGTTGCGGACCAGGCCGGCGGCCGAGCCGTCCAGGCGCAGCGTGGTCACCACGTTGCCGCGCGTGGTCGCGTTCGGGTTGGCTTCGGTGCCCTGCCCGCGGCGGATCACGAAGGCATCGCCCGCGGCCAGCACCGTCTGCCCGGCGGCCGTGTGGATCTGGCCCGCGTTGTGCACCTCGCGCCCCGCCAGCAGCACATAGCCGCCGCCGTCGGTGACGCTGGTCGGCTGCGCCGTCTGCAGGCGCGCGCCGGCCTCGACCACCACGTCGCCCGTGGCCGCGCCGTGGCTGAAGCTGCTGGCGGTGGTCGCGAGGTCGTTGGCCAGGCTGGGGATGAACTTCGTGCCCTGGGCCTCGCTGAACAGCCCCTTCTTGAACTGCGCATCGCTCATGCCCACGGCCGAGGCCACCAGGTTGCGCGTGTCGACCTGGCTCGCGCCGCTGAACACGATGCCGTTGCGGTTGACCACCATCACCGTGCCGTCGCCCTTGACCTGCCCCTGGATCTGAGAGGGCCGCGCGTTCGGGTCGTTGACGCGGTTGAGCACCGCCCAGTCGGCCTGCTGCTTGAACTCGACCGTGGTGTTCCTGCCGACGTTGAAGGTCTCCCAGTTGAGGATCGCCTTGTCGGCGGTCTGCTGGATCGCGACGTTGGTGCGCCCCTCGACCTGCGATGGCACCGGCGCGTTGGCATTCAACCAGCCCGCCGTGAGGCTGTTCGTGTCGACCTTCAAGCCGCCCTCGGCCAGCCCGTCGGGCACGCCACCGCCGGCCGCCAGCGCCGCCGCGCGGGCCGCGGCCTGGGCCGCCTGCTGCGCCGCGATGCCGCGCGCCGCGAGGTTCAGGTTGTCGATCGAGCGCGCGAGCTGCGCGTTGGCCGCCTGCTGCTGTGCCAGCGGGCTGTTGAGCGAGGACACCGGCAGGCCGTTGGGCAGCCGGCCGGTCGCGGCCGCGGTGCTCTGCACCAGGTTCTTCTGCGCCATCCATGCGGGGCCCAGCGCGCGCTGCGCGTGGGCGCCGCCGGCGAGCAGCAGCACGACGACGGCCGCGGTCACGGGCTTCAGGCGCGGCGAGCGCATCGGCCGGCCGGGCGCGGCACCGCGATCGGGATGGAGAGAGGAGACGGGGCGTGCGGGGCTCTGGCGTGGCGACATGAGGGGACTCGTGAGGACGTCGGTTGGATTCGGGCTGTCCGGCGCTCGCATGCGGGCGCGGGGTGGACGACCTTCCCTAGACGTTGCAGCGCGAAAGACCCGCCAGCAATTCCGAACTTTTTTGCGCGCCGCCCTCGCCTACCCCAGCATCACCAGTCCGGCCGGCAGCCGTGTGACACGCGCGCCGAACAGCACCTCGATCTGCCCGATCGCCTCGTCCAGCGCATCGATGCGGAAATGCCCGCTGAGCCGATGGCGGGCCAGCGCGTTGCTGGTGAGCACCACACGGCCCGCGCGGTAGCGGTTGATCTCCTCCACCGCCTCCGACAGCGGCGTGTTGTCGAAGGCCACCACGCCCCGGTGCCAGGCCGCGGCCTGGGCCACGTCGACGGTGGCCACGCGCGACACGCCGCTGGCGCCCACGCCCACGCGCTCCCCCGCGCGCAGCGCGAGGCGGCCGGCGTCGGACAGCACCACGGCCGAGCCCTCGGTGCAGGTCACGACGCAGCGGTCGGCCAGGCGCCGCAGCTCGACGCTGCCCACGCCGGGCAGCACCTGCGCGCCCTCGATGTCCAGCGTCAGCGGCGCGGCATCCGGACCGCGCCGCACCGCGACCTCGCCCGCGATCAGGCGCAGCCGGCGGCCCTCCTCGGCGGTGCCGGCCGGCCGCAGCGACAGGCTGGTGCGGGTGTTGAGCGTCAGGTCGATCGCATCGGACAGCGCCACCCGGCTCTGCTCGCCGACCCCCGTGCGGTAGTCGGCCGCGAACTCGTCCCACGAAGGCCACAGGCCCAGCGGCGGTCGCACCACGGCCACCACCGCCGCCGCGCCCGCGGCCGACAGGCCCGCGCCGAGGAACCGGCGACGCCGCGGGTCGACGCCCGCCAGCACCGCGCCCTCGGCCCGCCGGCGCCCGGGGAACAGGCGGCCGTGCGTCAGCGCGACCGCGCCGATGTCGCGCCATTCCTGGCGCGCGCGCGCGAAGGCCTCGCGGTGCGCCGCGCTGCGCGCGCACCAGTCCGAGAGCAGGCGCGCATCGCGGCCGCGCGCCTGGCCCGATTGCAGCCGGCGCACCCAGGCGCGCGCCTCCTCGTCGAGGGAGGACGCCGGTTCGCCGGAGGAGTTGGAAGCCATGTTCAGGTTCATCGATCGATCGGAAGCGCGCCGCCTTCACGCCGTGAAAAGTCCGGGGCACTCCACCTGGACGAACGGCGCGGCCTCCGACCGCCAACTATTTTTCTCTATGTCCGGTGGATCTGCATCTGCTCGGCGCAGAAGGCGTGGGCCAGGTGGATCTCGCGCTCGACCCGCCGCAGCGAGATGCCGTAGCGCTGCGCCAGCTCCTTCTGCGGCGTGCCCTCGACGCGCGAGGCGAACAGCAGCTGGCGGCGCAGCGGCGGCAGGCGGTCCATGGCGTGCGCCACGGCCTCGAGCTCGATGCGCGCCGCGGCCGCGTCGGCGGGGTTGGCGCCCTTGTCGGGCAGGAGCAGCGCGTCCACCTCCTCCATCGACAGCAGCTGCCGGTCGGCGCGGATGCGGTCGATCGCCAGGTTGACGGCGGTGCGCAGCAGGAAGCTCTGCGGGCTCTTGACCGGCGCGCCCAGCGCACGGGTCGAGAGCTTGACGTAGGTGTCGTGCAGCACGTCCTCGGCCATCTCGGTCGAGCCCAGGCGGTGGACCAGCTTGCGCTTGAGCATGTCGTAGCGGTCGACGAAGAAGCGCAGCAGCTCGGTCGGCATCTCGCTCATGGGGCCTCCGCCGTGCAATCGCCGGTCTGCGAAGGCGGCCGCGGCAGCACCAGCAGCGCGACCGGCGAGGTGCCCGGCGCCGGTGCCGCGTCGCCCAGGTCGAGGCCGCTCAGCAGGGCTTCGATGCGCGCGTCGCGCGCCGCCTCGCCCGTGGGATGGATGCGCAGGCGCGCGATGCGGCCGTCGGCGCCGGTCCAGAGGTTCATCGCCAGCCGGTAGGTGCCGGGCACGGTGCGCGGGTCCGCGCACAGCGCCGACAGGATGCGCGCCTGCAGCCGGCCGCGGTAGCGCAGCAGGGCCGGGTCGGGGACGGCCTGCACGGCATCGGCCGGCGCCGCGGCGGGCGCGGGCAGCGGCGCGGCCGCCTCGAGCGGCTCGCGCGCCAGCAGGAAGCCGGTGGCGGAGGTGGGCCGCGCCACCACGCCCGTGCCCTCGAGCAGCCGCTGCAGCGCAGCGGCCGGCGTCATCTCGCCCTGCACCGCGGCGGCGCTCAGGCCGCTGGCGGTGCTGGCGTCGTAGAGCAGCGAGGCGCCGGTGAGCCGATGGAAGGCCGTGAGCGCCTCGGCCAGCGGCTGCGCGGCGATGTCGAAGCGCAGCACGCCGGCCGGCGCCGCGGGCGCGGCCACCGGCACCGTCGAGGCGCCCCGCGCCATGCCGCACACGCTCGCCATCACGATCACGACGGCCAGCACGCGTCGCATGACGGCCGGCATGGGGAGGGTTCACGGGAAGGGGCGAAGGGGTGCATGGCGGGGGCGCGCGCCAGCACCTCGCAAGGCGGCCATCGCGCGGCCCGATGCTGCGCACCGCGGATGACACTGTCATGTCACCCGCGTGTTCGAGCCCGCGCCGCCCGCCTCAGCGCGCGAGCCCGCGCCGCTCGCCCGGCGTGAGCGGCTGCTGCTGCGCCGCGCTCAGCACGCCCGCGCCCAGCACCTGCACCACGCCGCCGGGGTCGTAGGCGGCACGCCCGTTCGCGCCGCCTTCGCGGCCCGGCGGCGGCGCCGCGGGCGCCTCGTTGCCGAAGCCCAGCACCCGCACCGTGAACACCGAGGGCAGCGCCTGGCGCGCCGCCGCGCGTTCGCGCTGCAGCATGTCCTGCGCCGCCACCGAGGCCTGCGAGGCCGCGGCGCTGGCGTTCGTGAGCGCGCCCACGTTGACCGCCGCCACCACCGGGATGCCCACGGCCTTGCCCTGCACCTGGATGTTCTCCGCGTTCACCACATGCAGCGCCGCCAGGTTCACGTTGCCCGAGACGCGGATGCCCGCCTCGCCCGCATCGATGGTGCCCAGCGGCGCGATCAGGTCGATGTCGCCCGGCGGGATCTCCGGGATCGGGTTGAGCGTCGCGATGCCCGCGCCCGAATTGGGCGTGGAGGGCGAAAGCGACACGTTGCCGAAGCTGTCGTAGACGCGGCGCTGCGGCGTGTAGACCACGGTGGTCTTGGCGCCGCGCCCGGCGTTGATGTCGCCTTCGGCCGACCAGGCCAGGATGTTGCCGCCGAAGGTGGTGAAGACCCGGCTCTGGCCCATCAGCACGCTGCCGTGGGCGTAGACCTGGATGTCGCCCTCGCCCTGCGTCATCACGCCGGCCCCCGGGCCCGGCACGAAGCCGCCGTCGACGCCCACCAGCGTGCGCCCGCCCGGCGTCATGATGCTGATGTCGCCGCCGAAGTTGGTGTGGATGCCCGCGTCCAGCACATCGTAGAAGGACACGCCGTAGCCCGGGCTGCCCAGCGCCGTCCACTCCGCCTTGGTGATGTAGCTTCGGCCCGGCGTGGGCCGGTCCTTGCCGACCCCGTTGGTGTCCACGTAGTCGGCGTCGAAGTAGATCGCGCTGCTGAACAGCGTGAGGTCGCCGCCGTAGGCCAGTGCGCGGCCCTGCGCGTCCTGCGCGTCCTGCGCGGGCAGCAGCGTGGCGATGGCCTCGCGCCCGCGCAGGTAGCTGCCGGCGCGCGGCCCGCCCTCCTCGTTGTACTCGCGGCCCGCGGCCTTGAGTTCGGCGTAGTAGACGTTGCGCAGGAAGGCGCGCTGCTGCGCGGGCGGCAGGGCGTCGAAGAAGGCGCGGGCGTCCATCAGGCTGGCATCGAAGCGCAGGCCCAGGCGGTTGTCGCCGCTGCCGAAGCGCTCGCTCAGCCAGTTGACCAGGTGCTGCCGGCTCTCCACCCGGTACTCGCGCGCCAGCGAGCGGTTGGCCGCCGTGCGGCCCTCGGCCAGCGCGGCGCGGCGCGTGTCGTCGAGCAGCGCCTGCTGGCGCTGCAGGAAGGCCGGCGCCCCGGCCTCGTCGCCGCTGTAGCCGAACTCGCGCGCCAGCCACTGGGCCATGGTGAGCGCGCCGCCGTAGACGGTGAGCGCCTTGCCCGGCTGGTCGGCGAGCGGCCGGCCCGGGTCGGCCAAGTTGGCCGGGTCGAGGTAGCGCGCCGCGAAGGCATCCCAGCGCGCGCCCTCGCCCATGCCGGCCGCCAGCACCACGCTGGCGCCGCTGGCGCGGTCGCCCGGGATGGCATTGACCACAGCGCCCAGGGTCTTGATCTCGCCCCGGTCGGCGAAGTAGAGATCGCGCCCGGCGCTGACCTCGATCAGGCCCGGGCCGGTCACGTAGAAGGTGCTGTGGCGCACGTCGCGGCCGGCTTCCACGACCGAGATGTCGTCGGCGCGGCCATGCGAGATCAGGTTGCCGCGGCCCACGCCGACCGTGTCCTTGTAGCCCAGGCGCGTGCCCGAATCGGTGATGTCGCGGCCGGCGCGGATGGCCACCGGCATCGAGCCCTCGTAGCGCGTGCCGCCTGCGCCCAGGTAGCCCATCTCGGCGATCTGGCCCATGCGCAGGCCGACGATGTCGCCCTCCACCGCGTAGTAGTGCGCCGGCGCCTGGCCGACGGCCGCATAGGCCGAGGTGGCCTGGCTGCCGAAGGTGAACAGCGAGGCCGTGTTCTGGCGTCCGTTGCCGGACACCGTCGCGCCCTGGTTGGCCAGGAGGTCCGGATGCACGTTGTGCACCACGACCGGCCCCTGGCCCTGATCGCCGCCGCCCGTCGCCGCGACGACGCCCATGAAGCCCGGACGGAAGGGGCTGCTCAGCCCCGCCGGGTCGGCCGTGGAGGCGGTGACCGCATAGCCGCCGGCATAGATCGCATCGCGCGCCAGCAACTGCAGCTCGCCGGTGCCGGTGGCGTTGGCGTACTGCGCGCCGATGGGCGCGGGCGCCAGTGTCAGGCCCATGCGCTCCGCGCGCACCACCGCGCCGTAGCGCAGGGAGGTGGTGCCCACGCCGTAGTAGAGGCTGCCGCTGGCCGACACCGCGCGCAGGATGGACGGATAGTGCTGGCCGTCCCGCGAGGGCGACTGGTTGGCGCCCTGCACCGCCTGCTGCGTCTCCTCGCGCGCCTGGCCTTCGGCCCAGGCCGTGGTGGGCGTGAGGTTGCCGCCGGCGCTGAACAGGTCGATGGCCGTGGCCGGCGTCCAGAGAGAGAACCAGCTCCAGCCGCCACCGGCGTGGTACCGGCCGTCGTAGGTGAAGGGGGTCGCATTGAGCAGCTTGGTGCGGCCCGGGTCGGCCACGCCGCCCAGCACCAGGTCGCCGCGCGTGTCCAGCCGCGCGACCGCGTCGCCCAGCACCAGCACCGGGCCGCCGCCGCCGTAGGCGCGGCCGGCCGAGAAGGGGTCGCCGCCGCGCGAATCCATCTGGTCGCGCGCGCCATAGCGCAGGTCGAGCCCGCCGATGGCGCCGGCCTGCACGCGCAGCGCGCCGCGCAGGTTGGCGAAGGTGCTGTTGAGGTCGTGCTCGTTGCGGCGCAGCTCGGCATTGGGGTTGAGGCCGCCGCCGATGCGCAGGTCCAGGTCGCCGCCACCGGTGAGCACCAGCTCGCCCGAGGCGTTCATGCGGCCGGTGCTGGCCACGGCCAGGTTCAGGCCCTCGCTGCGCGGCATGGCGTTCCTGCGTTCGCTCTGGGTGCCGTAGTTCGGGGGAGCCTCGCCGCGCGGGCCGACAATGCCGGCCTGTCCGCCCGCCTCGACCACCAGGTTGCCGCCGCCCAGCGTGCCGAAGCCGGTGAAGCCGACCAGGTAGGGATCGTTCTCGAATCGCGTGGCGGCATACGAAGGCAGGTAGCTGCCATCCTCCGAGCCCTGCACGTAGGTGCCGAAGTTGATCCACCAGGCCACCGGCACCTGGTCCTTGCCGGCCTCCACGCTGCCCGTGCCCTGGCGCCACAGCCAGTTGCCCACGGTGCTGCTGCCGATCTGGTCGCGCACCGCCCCCATCGGCAGCCAGGTACGCAGGCCGCCGAGCCGGCCCATCAGATCGCCCGCGATGTCGCGGCCCGCGCGCACCAGCAGGTTGCCGCCGCCGGTGGGATACCAGGCGCCGTAGAGGCTTCGGGCGCCGCCGTCGACCAGGTGCTCGAACAGCTTGCCCTCGGCCTGCCACAGCGGCGTGCCGTCGCTGGCGAGGCCGCGCGGCTGGTCGTAGGCCGCGCCCATCGACGCGGCCGGCGCGCCCGCGGTGTAGACGCCGTAGGGCGAGCGCGTCTGCAGATCGCCGCCGGACACCAGGTCGAGGTCGCCGGTGCCGGTGCGCAGCACGCTGAAGAGCTGCTCGCGCGCCGGATAAAAGCTGCTGGCGCGGTCGGGCGGGGTGGCCGGCGTGTCGACCGCGGCCAGGTCGCCGTAGCCGAAGTCGTTCAGCTCGCCGGGGCTGGCGCTGAGGATGTAGTTGTCGCGCAGCTCCTGGATCTGCGCGGCCGTGATCGGCGTGCCGGACACCGGCATGAAGCTCAGCACGTACTCCCCCCAGAACTCGATGATCATTTGCTCGAACAGGCTCAGGTCGCCCCACAGGTAGGTGGCGGGCGACCCGGTGCCCGGCACGTCGACGATGCGCTGGCCCATGCCGAAATGCGCATCGGCCAGCTGCAGCCGCGCGGTGCTGTGCGGCTGCGTGAGGCGCGTGTCGGCGGCCTGCAGGTCGGCACCGGCCACCAGGCGCAGGTCCCACGACTGCGAACCCGCCGCCAGCATCGGCGCCAGCGCCCAGGTGCGGCCCTGGTTGCCGTCGGCGTCGAGCGCGGGCCGCAGGCTCACCTTGTCCACGCCGCCGGGCAGCTTGACCACGGTTTCCGAGGGCACGATCGCGCCCTTGTCCAATGCGAGCGGCCGCGCCAGCGTCATGGCCACCGGCAGCGGCACGCCCGCCGGCCACAGGCCGGCCTGCATGCGCGCCGGGCCCGGCAGGCGCAGGCCCGCGTCCAGCCGCGTGCCCACGGGCAGCGTCAGCCCGCCCTGCGGCACCACGCTGCCGGCCGCGTGCAGCACGGTGCCGGCGGCGTCGCGCACGGCCGCGCCCAGCACCATGCCCGCCGGCAGGTTCAGCACCTGCGCCAGCGCGATGGCGGTGGGCAGCACGGTGCCCACCGGCAGCGTGGCCGCCTGCACCGGCGCGGCGTAGTTGAGGGTGCGGCCGAGCGCGAACTCGGTGCCGGTGTCCAGCGTCACGAAGCCGGCATGCGGGATCACCACGTCGCCGCCGAAGGCCGTCACGCCGGCGGGCAGGAACCAGCCCTTGTCGTCGGGCGTCGCGCCCAGCGACAGGCGCGAGCCGTCGAAGCCGTCGCTGAGGCTCCCGTAGACCTCGAGGTTGCCCTGCGCGCGGATCACCAGCGCGCCGGCCTCGCCCGAGCCGTGGCGGGCGCTCCGCGGCGTGTGCGGGTTGACGCTGGCATAGCGGTGGCCCGAGAGGTCGATGTCGCCGTCGAGGTGCAGGTTGCCGTCGGGGTTGACGGCCGCATCGGCCACGATGCGCAGGCCCGGGCGCAGGTGGAAGGCGTCGGCGTGCGCGCGCAGGCCGGCCAGCCGGCCGTCCATGAGCGCGCCGTTGGCCAGCGCGGCATCGATGAAGCGATCGCTGGCCGCGTGCAGGCGGTCCAGGTAGGCCTGATCGATCACCTGGTAGCTCTTGCCGTCCACCGTGGCCTCGGTGCCCGGCGCGGCGCCGTGGTCGGTGACGAAGGCGTTGACGTGGATCGCCTTGGCGCCCTCGATGGCCACCGGGCCGGCCGCGTCGATGGCGACGTCGTTGGCGCCCACGCGCGGCGCGTTCAGCGCCACCGTGCCGTGCTTCTGCGTGGCCCCCGCCACGCGCAGGTCCAGGCGCGCGCCGCCGGCGATGCGCAGCAGGCCCTCGCCCGCATCGATCTCGATCACGGCGCGGTTGGGCGCGTCGATCGCCTGGCCGTAGCTGTCGCGGCGCAGCACGCTGGCGCTGGCGTCGAGCACGGCCGTGCCATCCAGCGTCACGCCCTGCTTCGCGGCCAGGCGGATGCTGCCGGCCTGCTCGCCACTGGCATCGATGCGGCCGTGCACCCGCAGGCTGCCGTGGTCCACCGAGACGTTGATCTCGCGGCCCTTGAGTTCGTCGCCGATCGCCAGGTCGCCCTGGCGCAGCTGGAAGCTGCGGCCGCCGACCACGCCGCCGTCGCCGAGGCGCGCGTTCAGGCCGGCGAAGTCGGCGATGTGCTGCGCGCGGATGTCCACGAAGCCCGCGGCATGGGGCACCGGCGTGCCGCCCGCGTCGTAGTGGCCGCTGGCATGGCCTAGCAGCGTGCCGCGCAGGTCGACCGTGCCCTGGGCTCCTTCCAGCGCCACGGCGCCGAGCCGGCCGGCGCGGTTGTACTGCGCCGACAGGTCGATGCGCGAGCCGGCCGCCTGCAGCACGTCGCCGCCGCGGCTCTCCAGCCGCACCTCGCCGCCCCAGCTGTACTTGGGCAGGTCGAAGAAGTCGATGCGGCGGCCGGCCAAGTCGAGCCGGGCGCCGTCGGCCAGCTGCACGTTGCCCTGCGCCGAGAGCGTGAGCTTGCCGCTGGGCAGCAGCACGGCGGTGTCGATCAGCAGGCCGGCACCGGCGTCCAGCGACAGCTCGGCGCCCAGGGCCGAGGCCAGCGCGGCGTTGTCGGGCGCGGCCGCCGCGCGGCCCGCGGGTGCGGTGGCGCTGAGGCTGCCGCCGGCGCGGATCGCATTGACCGAACCGGCGTGGCCGGTGATCAGCGGCGCGCGCAGGCGTAGGTCGCCGCCGCTGTAGCCGAAGGCCTTGGCCGCGTCGTCCCACGCGCCCTGCGACTGGTAGACCGCGAGCGAGCCCCGGTGGTTGGCGGTGATGCGCTCGCTGGCGTTGAGCTCGACCGCGGCGAAGCCCAGCGCCAGCCGGTCGTGCGAGAGCACGGTCTTGGGCTGGGTCTGCGCGCCGTAGCCGAACTCGATCTGCCGCGCATCGATCACCAGCTGGCCGCTGCCCGTGCCGGGGCCGCCGGTGACCACGCCACCGGGCGGCAGCGCCGAGCCGTTCCAGACGAAGCTGTCGGTCTCGATGCGCGCCACGTCGCCGGCCTGGCCGTGGCCGTACACGGCCGGCGCGGTGAGCACCAGCTGGGCCAGCGAGGACTTGCCGTTCGCGTCCAGCGTGCTGAGCTTCACCGATTCGTAGAAGCTGACCGCGCTGCTGGCGGCCAGCACCAGGTTCTCCAGCGCCGGCGCGCCGGTGCTGGTGTCGCCGCGGATCAGCCGGTCGAGCACCTGCTGGTTGAGCGTGAGGCCCGGCGTGAGCGCGCCGTCGTTGCGCGCGCGCGCCAGCGCCTCGGCGCTGCCCACGTTGATGCCGCCCACGGCCAGCACCAGGTTGCGCGCGCCGTAGCGCACCGAGTCGCCCAGCTCGAAGCTGTTGGTGGTGGCGGCCGTGATGGTGCCGCTGGAATACAGCGTGGTGTCGCCCCGGCAGTTGGCGCTGCCGGCGCACTGGCCGATCTGGATCCGGCCCGAGCCGAAGCGGGTGTCGGTGCTTTCGGTCGGCGCCAGCACGTCGAGCCAGCCGTTGGACACCGCCAGCAGCGACACCTGCCCGGGGTCGAAGATGTAGCCGTGCGTCGAATCCCAGGACGCGGCGCCGTGGCCCAGCGTGTGGATGCCGGCGCCCTGTTCGAGCACGATGCCGCCCGCCTTCTGCCCGGTCGCCAGGAAGACCTGCGCGGCCTCCAGCCGGGCCCCTGCGCGCAGCACGATGCTGCCGCTGACCGAGTAGGGCGTGCCGAAGCTCACGTTGCGCGCATTCTGGGTGTTGCGCTCGCTCTCGAAGGTCGAGCCCGGCGCGCCGCCGATGGCCAGGGTGCTGGCGCCCACGGCGTTGAGCATGTCGGCACGCACCGAGACTCCGGCGAAGCCGGCGGTGGGCGCCTGGCCCGGGGCCAGGATCTCGATGGCGCCGCCGCTGCCGAGCGCGCCCAGCACCAGCTCGCTGCCGAAGCCGCCGGCCGCCGGCTGGTTGCGCACCGTGCCGGCCGCGATCTCCAGCCCCTTGCCTTCGGCCGGTCGCGTGCCCATGTCGATGCGCAGGCGCTTGGCGTCGCGCTCCAGCAGGGGCCGCGGCGCGCCGTCGCGCGCGGCCCAGTCCAGGCCGAAGCGGGCATAGCCGGTCTCGTTGTACTGCGAATAGCTGCGCACCGTGTCGGCCGGGGTCAGGATCACCTGGGTGGCCAGCACGTCGCGCAGCGGCGTGCCGGCGATGCTCAACTGCCCGGCGGTGCTGAAGGAACCGTTGCGCATGGCCGCGGTGGCACCGGGCGGCATGGCGCTGGCGGCCAGGCCGTTGAGTTCCACCCGGAAGGCGCCGGGCAGCAGGGCATAGGAAGAGGGCATCAGCGTGTAGGTGCCGGCCGGCAGGCCCGGCACGCCCGCCCCGAGCGTGATCTGGCGTCCCACCACGGGGTCGCCGGCGCCCTTCTCGGCCGCCAGCGGCGCGGCGCCGGGCTGCGCGCCCGGCACGATCGCGTAGACCGGATTGGTGGCCAGGCCCGGCAGCACGAAGGCCCCCGAGGGCTTGACCTGCACCAGCGGGTTCAGCCGCGCATCGGTGGAGCCGCCGCGGCCCGAGAGGAAGGCCGCGCCCAGGAGTTCGCCGCCCCCCGACAGGTCGATCACCGCCCCCTGCTGCACGTCGACACGGTCGCCGATCAGGTTGACGACCGAGCCGCCGCCCAGGCCGCGGTAGACCACGTCCTTGCCGTCGTACACATAGGTCAGGCCGTCCTTGGTGCCGCCATAGGGCATGCGCAGGCCGGCACCGCTCACCGAGGTCAGGCTGCCGTCGCGCAGCAGCACGCTGTGCGTGGCGGGGTTGTCGCCGACGTCGATCTTGCCCAGCACGATGCTGCCCAGCGGCGCGCGCAGCACGCCGCCCTGCTCGATCCGGCTGGACAGGAAGACCAGCGAGCCGAAGGCCGAGTACGGCGCCGGCGGCAGCGCATCGCCGGTGCGCTCGATGCGCAGGCCGCGGCCCACCTCCTGCGCCCGGAATTCACCGAGGGCGCCGGTGGCGGGGTAGATCTGGCTGGCCACCAGCAGCAGGTCGCCGGCGGTGTCGACCACGGTGCGGTCGCGCACCAGCGGCCGCAGCATGCGCAGGTCGCCGGCGCTGCGCAGTTCCACGGTGTCGAAGCCCGCGCGCTGCACGCTGACGTTGCCCGTGATCTGGGCCAGGTTGATCGAGCTGCCGAACACCGCGGCCTCGAACACGTCGAGCAGGCCCGCATCCACCAGCAGGCGCGAATCCGCGATCGGCACCGGCCGCCCGGACGTGGCCGAGCCGGGAATGATGTGCTTGTCGCGCTGCACGCGCGAGGCCCCGGCCAGCCGCACGTAGGGCGCGGCCAGCGACACCCGCGCGCCCGAGCTGCTGCCTTCGGCCAGGCTGAAGCTGTGGGCCGTCAGGCGCAGGCTCTGGTCCATGGCCAGGTTCACCGGGCTGTCGAAGCTCAGCACGCCGTTGACCAGCAGCGACAGGTTGTCGAAGCCGCCGGCCTGCACCCGGTCCACGCCCAGGCGGCCGTGGCCGTAGGCCAGGGTTGCGCTGGCGCGGCCGGGCAGCAGGCCGGCCGGCAACACGCTGTCGCCCTGCTGCTGGCCCAGCGTGAATTCGCGCAGCGAGCGCACCCGTGCATCGGGGTGGCTGGCTTCGGCGTAGTTGGGGGCCTCCAGCACCAGCGCCAGCGTGCCACCGGCCGCGCCCGCGCCGCCGGCGGGGGCGCGCAGCGTGCCGTCCACGAACAGGCCGTTGAAGCTGTTGAGGTGGATCAGCCCGCCGTTGGACGCCAGGTCGGTGCGACCCAGGTCCGGCAGGTCGAGCACGGCCTGCGTGCCCGAGGCGTCCAGCAGGGCACCGGGACGCACCACGATGAAGGCGTCCACGCCGTCGGCGAAGGTCGCGTCGGCGTTGTAGCTGCCGCCGATCTGGATGCTGCCGCCGCCCTGCACCGTGCCGTAACGCCGGCCCTTGGCGTCCACCGCCACGTGCGCCGCGCCCGACACGTCCAGCACGGCATGCGCGCCGATCCAGATCGAGCGGTCATGGCCGACGGACGAGGCGCCGCTCGGTCCGTAGCCGAAGTTCCCGAAGTCGATGCGCCCGCCCGCGCTGCGCAGCGTGCCGTCGACCATGACCTGGCCGTTGCTGCGCAGGCCGATGGCGCGGCCCGCGTCCACCTCGATGCGCGCGCCCTGCGCCACGGTCAGCGTGGCCAGCGAGCCGACGCCGTAGCCCGCGTTGAGCTGCAGGTCGGCGCCCTGGCGCTGCTGCAATTGGCGCCGCGCGGGATCGGCGGTGAACTCCTCGGGCAGCCAGGCCGACAGCAGGCCCGCGGGGTCCGCCCCCGTGGCCCGCGTGCGCGCCGCCTCCGGGTCCAGCCGCAGCACCGGCATCTCGACCCGCAGGTCGGCGCTGGCCGCCACCGCCAGGCTCTGGTGGCCGGTGATCTCGTAGCGCGAGAAGCCCGAGCGGAACAGGCCGGCATCGAGTGACAGCGGACGCACCACCGCCAGGTCCTGCGCGAGGCTGAAGCCGGCGACGATGCGGGTGCCGGCCGCGAAGCCGGCCTCGACGGCGGCCACCGCGCCGGCCTTGATCACGGCGGCCGTGGGCTGGATCGGCAGGCCCTGCGGGAACACGTCGGCCGGCACGCCGTAGGTGAGGGGGAAGCCGCCGAGCGCCGTGGTGATGCCGGTGATCACCGTGCCCGCGGGCACCGTGGGCGGCGAGGACGTCCACCCGAACACCGTGAACGCGGCGCCGGACTGGGTCTGGACGGTGTACGAATCGCTGCTGCCCAGCACCTTCGGCAAGGCCCAGTCCGCGTGCAGCGTCACGGCCGAGGCGGGCCCGATCAGGGGCTGCGCGCCGATCACCTCGCCGGGCAGGGCCCGGGTGCGCGTGTAGCGGTAGTCGGCCGGCAGCACCGCGCCGGCGGCGATGGTGAAGGCGTCCTGCGCGATCAGGTCGACGGGCGAGGCCTGCCCCGCCGGCAGCCGGCCGTCGTTGCCGGGCACCTGCCCGCCGATCACGACCGCGCCGCCGGATTGCAGCCGCAGCGTGCCGCCGCCCTTGGCGCCCAGGCTGCGCAGTTCGCCGCCCAGCACCAGCCGGCCCGGCACGGCGCCGCTGCCGCCGCTGGCCGCCAGGCCGTCGGCCAGCAACGCGATGTCGCCGCCGCGCCCGCCGGTCTGGCTGCCGTTGGCACGCAGCACGGCACCGGCCGAGGCATCGAGCAGCGCGCCCTGGGCGACCACCACCTCGCCGCTGCTGTGGATGCGGATGCTGCCGCCGTTCAGGTAGGGCAGCGCATGCACGTCGTTCGGGTCGAGCGCGAGGTTGGACCAGAGGCCGCGCGTGTCCAGCCGCACGCCCTCGGCGACCACGGTGCGCGCGGGGCCGGCGGCCGCCGGGGCGGCGGCGATCGCGCTGTCGAGCCAGCCGCTGCTGCCCGCGAGCTTCTTCACCACGTTGCCCAGCACGATGCTGCCGCCGCGCGCGCCGAGGTCGGCGTTCACCTGCACGTCGTGCGCATGCAGCACGATCTCGCCGCCCGGCGCCACCGACAGCGCATCGCCCACCACGATGCTGCCCGTGGCATGCACCCGCAGCACGCCCAGGTGCTGGGCCTGGAGCCAGTCGGCCGCCAGGTGGATGCCCGCGCCCGGCGCGCCGCCCAGCGTGACGGCGGCGGCCACGGCGCCGGGCACGTAGGCCAGGTTCTTCGTGCCGCTGTCGTAGACCGGCGCGTGCGTGCCCACGACCAGTTGCGCGCCGCGCGCCACCGCGGTCTGGGCCTGCTGGTAGCCGTCGAGCACGGTGTCGCGCGCGCGCGTCTGGCGCGCGCCCTGGAAGGTGGCGCCGTCGATGGCGCCTTCCAGCGCCGCGGCCTGCGTGGCGACGATCAGCCGGCCCGCATCGCGGCCCACGGTGTAGCCGCTCTCCAGCCGGCGCTCCGGCGCGATCAGCGGGCTGGCGTAATGCTCGCTCACGCCCCAGCGCGAATGCGCGGACTCGAAGCCCTGGTACACGCCGGTGTAGAGCAGGTCACCCGGTGCGCGCGAGGCGTTGTAGAGGCGCCCGTCGGCGCCCTTGAGGAAGGTCTGCTTCACGTAGCCGGTCTGCACGTCGAGCGAACCGCCGGCCAGGTTGATCAGGCTGCCCGCCTGCGTGGCCAGGCTGTTGCCCGAGAACTGCACCGTGCCGCCCTGCGCCATCCACTCGCCCACGCCGTGGCCGGTGATGCCCAGGTAGCCGCCCACCTCCAGCAGGCCGCCGGCGGTGTACCAGCGGTCGGTTTCGTAGCCCTGGGTGCCCGCCGGCACGAACACCAGGTCGCGCCGGTCGACCCAGATGTTCTTGTTGTTCAGCCGCTTGCCGTCGCGGTTGACGGGTGCGTCGCGCTGCTCGTTGCCCTGCGCGTTGACCAGCACGTTGTTGGCCTCCATCGCCACCCGCACGCCCACCGCGCCCGACACGTCGATGGCGGCGCCGCCGGCCACCTCGGTGCGCGCTGCCTTCACCATCACCTGGCCGCCGGTGGCCAGCGTGAGCGAGTCGGCGCGGAAGTCGACCGCGCCCGCGCTGTCGATCAGCACCAGCGACTGGTCGCGCCGGTGCTGCACGCCGTCGCCGGCCTTGTCGGAGTCCTTGAGCAGCGCATCGCGCTGCGCGTCCAGCGCCGTGCCCACGGCATCGGACAGCAGCACCGCGCTGACGCTGCCCGGCTCGAGCAGCACCCGACCCTCGGTGTCGCCCTCGGCGTTGTTCAGGTGGACCGTGCCGCGCGCGTTGACCGAGGTCGTGGCCACCGCCACGCCCTGCTGGCGCACCGTGTGGCCGGTGAGCGTGATGTCGCCGGTGGCCGCCTGGACCAGGCCGGTGTTGAGCGCCAGGCCCGCGGCCGAGCCGTCCTGGCGCAGCGTGCCCACCATGTTGCCGCGCGTGGTCGCGCTCTGGTTGGCCTCGGTGCCCATGCCGCGGCGGATCACGAAGGCATCGCCCGCGGCCAGCACGGTCTGGCCCGACGCGGTGACGATCTGGCCGGCGTTGCGCGCCTCGCGGCCCAGCAGCATCACGTAGCCGCCGCCCTCGGTCACGCTGACCGGCTGGTGGGTCTGAATGCGCGCGCCGGCCTCGACCACCACGTCGCCGGTGGCCGCGCCGTGGCTGAAGCTGCTGGCCGTGGTCGCGAGGTCGTTGGCCAGGCTGGGGATGAACTTCGTGCCCTGGGCCTCGCTGAACAGCCCCTTCTTGAACTGCGAATCGCTCATGCCGACGGCCGAGGCCAGCAGGTTGCGCGTGTCGACCTGGCTCGCGCCCGAGAACACGATGCCGTTGCGGTTGACCACCATCACCGTGCCCTCGGCCTGGATCCGGCCCTGGATCTGCGAAGGCCGCGCCTGCGGATCGTTGACCCGGTTGAGCACCGCCCAGCTCGGCTGCTGCTCGAACTTCAGGGTGGTGTCACGCCCGATGTTGAAGGTCTCCCAGTTGAGCACCGCCTGTGCGCCGGTCTGCGCGACCGTGACCTGCGTCTGGCCGCCGCTGCGGGACTGCACCGGTGCCTGTGCGTTGGCCCAGCCGGCCGTGAGGCTGTTGGTGTCGACCTGCAGGCCGCCTTCGCCCAGCCCGTCGGGCACGCTCGAGGCGCCGGCCAGCGCCGCCGCGCGCGCCGCGGCCTGGGCCGCCTGCTGCTGCGCGATGCCGCGGGCCGCGAGGTTCAGGTTGCCGATCGAACGCGCCAGCTGCGCCTGGGCCTGCTGTTGTTGCGCCAGCGGGTTGGTGAGCGTCGAGGCCAGTTGTCCGTTGGGCAGGCGGCCGGTGGCGGCGGCCGTTTCCTGGACCAGGTTCTTCTGCGCCATCCAGGCCGCGCCGAGCGCGCGCTGCGCCTGCGCCGGGCCCGCGGCACCGATCGCCGCGCCGGCCGTGAGCAGGGCCGCCACGGCCCGCATCATCGGGTTGAGCCGCGTGCGCCCGAAGGCGCCGCGCGGGCCCGGGGAAAGGACCAGGGAAGAGGATGCGCGCCTGTTGCGCTGGACCGCCGTGTTGCGTTGCATGGGTGACCTGTTCGTGTTCAATGGCTCGACCGCGCCACGGCGCCCGCGGGCCTGGCCGGCGCGGGCATGTCGTGGCTGACGGGAGCTATGACAGAACAGGGGAAACGCGACTGCAGCATGTCACGAAAACTTCACAAAGGAATCGCGCCGGGCCAGGTGCAGCGGCCATTGTTCGGTCCGGGCTTGACCCGGCCATGACAGGCCGCGCGCCGCGCCGTCGCAGTGCTGACACACGACAGGTCCATGCTGCACCCGGACGCGATCCGTCTGCCCTTCTCCTTTGCGAACCGACGACGCCGCGAGCGCCTGGCCCACGAATGAATCCGTCCGAAAAAACGCTGGCACGGCTGTACCGCGACGAGGCGCTGTACCCGGTGTTCCAGCCGATCGTGGACCTGCGCAAGGGCAGCATCTTCGGCCACGAGGCGCTGATCCGCGGCCCGCTGGGCACACCCTTCCACACGCCGGCCGCGCTGCTGGCGCTGGCCGCGGAGGAAGACTGCCTGACCGAGTTCGAACTCGCCTGCGTCGAGGTGATCCTGCGGCACTGGGGCCGCCTGACCGCACCGGGCCAGCTGTTCCTCAACATGAGTTCGGACGCGCTGGCCGCGGCCATGGAAGGCCCCGTGCCCGGCCGCTTTGAGCGCGCGCTGGCCCTGCACGGCATCGCGCCGCGCTCGGTCACGGTCGAGATCACCGAGGACCGCCCGGCCAGCCACATGGGCGCGCTGCGGCTGGCGGTGAAGGCGCTGCACAGCACCGGCGCGCGGATCGCGCTCGACGACTTCGGCGAGGGCCAGTCCAATCTGCGGCTGTGGAGCGAGCTGCGGCCGGACTTCGTGAAGATCGACAAGTTCTTCACCCACGGCATCGCGAGCTCGCCGCACAACCTCGAGCTGGTGCGCACCATCGTCGGCTTCGGCCACACGCTGGGCCTGCTCCCCCTATTTCCGGGGATCGCGTTGGTTGAATCAGGGGCTGGATGCAAGGCGCCCGTGCGCAGCAAGGCTTCCGCCTTGCAAGCGCGGGCAACGCCGCAGACGGCCCCTGATTCAGCCAACCCTTCGGGAAGGCCTGTCACGGCGGGCCACTCGGCGTTGCGCTCCTTGCGCGTGCGGCAGCACGCGCAGCGTCACGCGCCTTGATTGGCCCGCCGTGACAGGCCTTCGCGACCCCGGAAATAGGGGGAACAGGCCCTGGCACCACGCTGGTGGCCGAGGGCGTGGAAGACACCAAGGACCTGCGGGTGCTGCGCGACCTGGGCATCGACCACGGCCAGGGCTACCTGTTCGGCCGCCCCACGCGCACGCTGCATGCGGCCGCGCCCTCGCCCATCGCCGAGGCCATCCAGGACAGCCGCATCGCCGTGATGCCGCACGCGGCGCAGCAGGCCCAGCCCGGCGTGCTGCGCAGCCTGGCGGTGATCCAGGCGCCCACGCTGGGCCCGGCCACGCCCATCGACGAGGTCTCGACCCTGTTCCAGGCCCATCCCGAGCTGCATGCGCTGGCGGTGGTCGACGAGGGACGGCCGGTGGCCCTGATCAACCGGCAGTCGTTCATGAACGACTACGCGCGGCTCTACTTCCGCGAGGTGCACGGGCGGCGGCCCTGCATCGGCTATGCCAACACCAGCCCGCGCGTGGTCGAGCTGGAAGACAACGTCGAGCAGCTGGTGGGCATCCTGATGTCGGAAGACCAGCGCTACCTCAACGACGGCTTCATCGTCACCGAGGACAAGCGCTACCTGGGCCTGGGCACCGGCGAGCAGCTGGTGCGCGCCGTGACCGAGGCGCGCATCGAGGCCGCGCGCCATGCGAACCCGCTGACCTTCCTGCCCGGCAACATCCCGATCAGCATCCACATCGAACGCCTGCTGGCCAGCCATGCGGGCTTCGCCGCCTGCTATGCGGACCTGAACAACTTCAAGGTCTTCAACGACCACTACGGCTACTGGCGCGGCGACGAGATGATCCGCATGCTCGCGCGGCTGGCGGTGAAGCATGCCGACGCGCACCGCGACTTCGTGGGCCACATCGGCGGCGACGATTTCCTGGTGCTGTTCCAGAGCGAGGACTGGCAGGCCCGCTGCGCGCGCATGATCGAGGACTTCGACCTCGAGGCCCTGGGGCTCTACGACGACGCGGCCCGCGACGCCGGCGGCATCGAGGGCAAGGACCGGCACGGCACGCTGCACTTCTTCCCCTTCACCACGCTGTCGATCGGCGCGGTGCGCATCGCGCCGGGCCGCTTCGCCCATGCCGAGGACGTGGCGGCCGAGGCGGCCATCGCCAAGCACGACGCCAAGCACGCGAACACCGGCCTCACGGTGCGCGAGCCCGGCGCCATCGCGCCATCCAAGCCTGGCCGCGCACCCTATGCGCTGCCCAGCAGCACGATGCCGCCCGGCAGCGCGGTCACCTCGAGACGGTAGACCTCGCGCACCAGCGCGATCACGTCGTCGAGCCGGTCGATCGAGAAGCTGGCCTGCACGCGCTTGCGGCCGACCTCGGCGTCGGTCAGGATCAGCTTGCCCGGACGGTACCGGTTGACCTCGGCCACCACCTCGGCCAGCGGCACCTGGTCGAACACCAGCTGGCGCCGCCGCCAGGCGCTGACGGCCGCCGCGTCGGCAGGCCGCGCGACGGCGGGCCGCGCCCTGGCGTAGACCAGCTGCCGGTCCACATCCACCGCGGTGCTGCCCGCCTCGCCGCGGCGCACGTCGACGCGGCCCGAGAGGCAGGTCACGCAGACCTCGCCGTCGATGAAGCGCACGTTGAAGCGCGCGCGCTGCGCGCTGACCACACCATCGCCGACGCGCAGCTGCACCGCGAGCGCGGCACCGTCGAGGTCGGTGCGGATCTCGGCCTCGCCCTCGAGCAATTCGAGCCGCGCCACGCCGCCCTCGGTGCCGCGCAGGTCCATGCGCGTGCGGGTGTTGAGCTGCACCACGACGCCCTCGGCCGTGACCCACTCGCGCTGCTCGCCGGTGCCGGTGCGCAGATCGGCCGCCAGGTCGGTGGCCGCGGGCCACAGGCCCAGCGGCGGGCGCAGCACCGCCCAGGCGGCCGTGCCCGCCAGCGCCGCACCCAGGAAGGCGCGGCGCCCCGGGCGCACGGCCCGGGCCGCCTCGGCGCGCTGCAGGCGCTGCGCCGCCGGCCGCAGGTCCTGCCAGACCGCGCGCGCCTGCACGAAGGCCGAGGCATGCTCCCGGCTGCGTTCGCACCAGCGCCTGAAGGCCAGCGCATCGTCGCTGTCGGCCGCGTGCGAGGCCAGCCGCACCACCCATTGCTGCGCCTGGCGGCGGATGGCCTGCTGTTCGGCGCTGTCGTTCACTTCTTCACGCATGAGACTTAGACGGTTTTCCCGCGCCCGGACCGAAGCGCTGGATGAAATCACGGCCCAGCCGTTCGCAGCAATGCTCGAGGCCGGCGCGCAGTTCCTTCTCGACGGTGCGCTCCGACACGCCGAAGCGGCGTGCGATCTCGCGGTGCGGCATCTCGTCGATGCGCGCCGCCACCACGATCGCGCGGCGCCGCCGCGGCAATTCGGCCAGCGCGCGCTCGAGCGCCTCGATCTCGCCACGCGCCTCGGCGGTGCGGGCCGGGTCGGCCATCTCGTCGGCCATCTCGTAGAGCGCCTCGACGTCGGGCACGCTCAGCAGCCGCGCGCCGCTCTTGCGCTGGTCCTCGGCGATGTTGAGCGCGATGCGGAACAGGTAGGCCGAGGGGTAGCGGATCGCGCCCAGCACGCTCATCGATTCCATGCGCAGGTAGGTCTCGTGCAGCGCATCGTTGGCCAGGTCTTCCGAGCCCAGGCGCTGGTGCAGGTGGCGCCGGAACTGGTCGTAGCGCGACAGGAACAGCGCGCGCAGCGCGGCCTTGATCGATTCCGGCATGCGCCTCAGCCTCTGTCCGCGCGCGCGGCGCGGCAGACCGCGACCGGGTCGGCGCGCGGACTCAGCAGCACCGTGAGCGGCTGCGCGAGCCCGGGCGGCGGCACGCGGCCGATGGCCAGGCCGCGCAGCCGCGCGAGCAGTTCGGCGTCGCGCGCGGCCTCGCCGCTGGGCTCGAGCAGGCTGGCGCGCCGGATGCGCCCTTCGGGCCCGGTCCACAGCTGCAGCGCGGCGCGGTAGCGGCCGAAGCTGTCGGGCTGCGCCGCGCACAGGGCCTGCGTGATGGCGGACTGGAGCGCGCCCGCGAAATCGGCGGCGGCGGAAGGCGCGACGCCGCCCAGGCCCGGTGCCGTCGGTGCCGTCGTCGCCTCGGGCATCGGCACCGCCGCCGTCGCCGGCTCGGGCACCAGCGTGAACGCATCGCGCCCGCTGTAGCGCGCATGCAAACCGGTGCCGGCCAGCAGCAGCCGCAGCGCCTCCTGCGCCGCGAACACGCCGCGCACCGCCTGGGCCGTGCGGCCCTGGGTCAGCGTGCTGTCGACCAGCACCGAATGGCCGGTGAGCCCGCCGAAATCCGCAAGCGCCTTCTGCAGCGGCTGCGACGGCAGGTCGAAGTGCAGGCGCGGACCGGCCTCAGCCATGTCGCGCGGCTCCGTCGTGGCCGCGGCCATGCTGCCCCAGACGAGCATCCACACCAGGCACCAGGCCTGTGCCCATCGGCAGCCTGGGGCGAGGGAAAGCACCATGGGTTGGAATCATCAGGACGGACACGGGAAGAACGCGCGGGCGACGCTGCGGCAGGGCCTCGGCCCTGCACGTTGGAAGTACGCGGCATGCTAGGCGGCGCGCATGACCGATCCGTGACGCCGCACCGCCAGGTGTCGCGCGACATGCGCATGTCACACGCAGGCGCCAGGCTGGCGGGTTGCGCGCCCTCGCGCGACCGGAGTTCCCATGCCCATCGCCCGCCGCCCGCCGCTGTTCCCGCATGCCCTCGCCCTTGCCCTGTGGGCGGCGATGGCGCCGGCGCTGGCGGACGAGCCCCAGGACGGCCCGGCCCGCTGCGTCGAGGTGGAAGTCGACGGCGCGCGCGCGCCTGCGTCCTTCGCCTGCCTCAGCGAGCGGCTGCGTCCTGCCCCCGCCCACCCGGCATCGCGCGACGCGACGATGGGCTCGGAAGCCATCGTGCAGCGGCCCGGCAACCAGCTGGGCGTGTTCAACCGCGCCGCCACCGGCCACCGCATGGGCAACACCTTCGGCACCTCGGTGTATCCGCAGCGGCCGCCGCCGGTGGCGCCGGTGCTGCCCTTCGGGCCGCGACCCTAGGCCTTGTCCGCCTTCCCCGCCGCATTGGCGAACTTGCTGAGCAGCCGGTCGACCTTCCACGGCCGCAGGTCGCGGTCTTCCGCCGCTTCCTTGCGGCGGATGGCGTTGCGCACCACCAGCGAGCCGAGGTAGCGGATCGGCTCGGGCGGGAACAGCCCCAGCGGCCCCTGGAGCAGCGGGCTGCGCGTCCAGGCGTTGTCTTCGTCGAGCACCAGCGACGAGAGGATCTGCCCGCCCATGTAGGTGGGACCCACGCCGTTGCCCGAGTAGCCGAAGCCGTAGACGATGTGCGGCGCGCCGTTCAGGCGGCCGAAGAAGGGGAAGCCGGTCGCCGAGCGGTCCGAGGGGCCGTTCCAGCTGGCGGTGACGGGCACGCCGCGCAGCGAGGGGAAGAAATCGTCGAGCGCGCGCTTGAGGTCGGCCTCGTAGGGCGAGCGCTGGTCGAACACCGGCGCGATGCGCCCGCCCCAGGCGAAGGTGTTGCCGCCCTTGCCCAGCATCAGCCGGCCGTCGGCGGTGCTGCGGTAGTAGTAGACGAAGGTGCGCGAGTCCAGCACCGACACGCCGTCGGTCAGCCCCATGGCCTGCAGCAGCTCGGGGCACTTCTCGGTGATCACCATGTCGCTCGACACGATGGCGATGCTGCGCTCGAACTGCGGCAGCGCGCGCGCCATCCAGGCGTTCATCGCCAGCACCAGCTTGGGCGCCTCGAGGCTGCCGGCCGGCGTGCGCACGGTGACCGGATGGCCCTGCGTGAAGTCCAGCATCGGGCTGCGCTCGTAGATGCGGATGCCCATGCGCAGCGCCACGCGCCGCAGGCCGCGCACCAGCTTGCCCGGGTGCACGGTGGCGGCGATGGGCGAGTAAACGCCCGCCAGGTTGCGCGCCGAGCCCGAGCGGCGGGCCACCTCTTCGGGCGGCAGGGTGCGGTAGGAATGGATGCCGCAGTCCTCCAGCGCCTTCATCACCGGATCGAGCGTGCCGACCTGGGCCTGCGAGGTGGCGGTGTAGAGCGTGCCGTCCTGCCGCAGCTCGGCATCGATGCCCTGCGCGCGGCAGAAGTCCGCGATGTGCTGCACCGCGGCCTCCGAGGCCTTGACCAGCCGGATGGCCTCGGCCTCGCCGAACAGCCGGCGCAGGGTGAAGAACTTGGCCGACCAGGTCAGCAGGCAGCCGCCGTTGCGCCCGCTCGCGCCGGCGCCGCAGAGGTCGCTCTCGAGGATGGCGATGTCGAGCGCGGGGTTGCGCTGCCGGGCCTGGATGGCGGTCCACAGCCCGGTGAAGCCGCCGCCCACGATGCACACGTCGGCCCGCTGCGTGCCCTGCAGCGCGGGAGCGAGTTCGCCGTCGTCGATGAGAGCCTGTTCGATCCAGAAGGGGCGCATGTCGCGTGCTCTCTCAGGTTGTCAGGGCTTGCGCCGCATTTCGTAGGAAAAACCGTTCTCACGCTCGATGACGAAGCCGAAACGCTCGTAGAGCCCGCGGGCCGGATTGGCCTTCAGCACGCTGAGCGTGAGGTCGGCGCCGGCCTGGGTGGCCTCGTCGACGACTTCGCCCAGCAAGGCGGCACCGATGCCGCTGCCCTGGCAGGCCGGCACCAGCTGGATCTGGATCACGACCCACTCCAGCGCGTCGCGCGAGACCTTGAGCAGGCCGACCGGCACGCCCTCTTGCAGCAGCACTTCGGCGCACTCGAAGCGGTGCATCAGCCGCGCCATGTGATGGGCATCGTCGATCTCGGCGCCCGATGCGACCAGGTGGCCGTTCATCGTCTGCCGGCGCAATGCGAACAGGAAGGGGATGTCCTGCGGCGTGGCCGGACGGCGCCTGAGCGCGGGCGGCCGCACGGTGTTCATGGCCGCGCCGTGGCGGCCAAGGCCATGTGCCGCGCATAGTGGGCCAGGTCGGGCGTCTTCGCGTCGGCGCACTTGGCGCTGTCGTCCCAGCGGCGCAGGCGCACCGCATCGAGCGCATGCGGCAGCGCCTCGAACTGCAGCGCCTGGGTCGCGTCGAACACGCCGCCCTGCAGCACCAGGCTGCGCTGCGAATCGGACGACAGGGCTTCGAGGTAGCCCGGCTCGCGCGCGCAGAGGTAGCGCTTGGCGTCCACGTGCAGCCGGATCGGGTCCAGCGTGGCCGGGCCGAACAGGTGCTTGAGGAAGGCCCGGCTTCGGTACTGGTGCAGGTCGTCCAGCCCCTGCTGCGTGGGCGTGCCTTCCATGCCATGCAGCAGGTGGCCCAGGTCGTGCAGCAGGCTGGCGGTGATGAGTTCGCTGGACGCGCCGGCCTGCTCGGCCAGGTGCGCGGACTGCAGCGCGTGCTGGAGCTGCGTCACGGGTTCGCCGTCGTACTGCGCGTGGCCTTTGGCCTCGAACAGGGCGACGATGCCCGCAATGTCGAGCGGTACGTTGGCTACCACGGCAGTGAATAGGTCTTGGTGTTGGTGAAGCTCTTCATCGCCTCGAGCACGCCTTCCTTGTAGCCCAGCCCCGAGTCCTTGATGCCGCCGAAGGGCGTGAGCTCGAGCCGGTAGCCCGGCACCTCGCGCACGTTGACGCTGCCCACGTTCAGCTCGCGGATGAAGCGCGTGATGTGGTCGAGCCGGTTGGTGCAGACCGCGGACGACAGGCCGTAGGCCGTGCCGTTGGAGATCCGGATCGCGTCCTCGATGGTCTTGAAGCGGATCACCGGCGACACCGGGCCGAAGGTCTCGTGCTTGGCCACCGTCATCTCGGGGTCGACGCGGTCGAGCACCGTGGGCGCGTACGACGCGCCGTTGCGCACGTGGCCGTGCAGCAGGCGCGCGCCCGAGGCGATGGCTTCGTCGACCACGCCCTCGAAATGCCTGGCGGCCGCCTCGTCGATCACGGTGCCCACGTCGGTGGCCGGGTCCATCGGGTCGCCGTGCTTCAGCGCGCGGGTCTTCTCGACCAGCAATTCGACGAAGCGGTCGGCCACCGTCTCCTGCACCAGCATGCGCTTGATCGCGGTGCAGCGCTGGCCCGAGTTCTTGTACGAGCCGCTGGCCGCGAGCGTGGCCGCCTCCTCGATGTCGGCGTCGTCCATCACGATGATCGGGTCGTTGCCGCCCAGCTCGAGGATCTGGCGCTTGTAGACCGCCTTGCCCGCGATGTACTTGCCGATCGCCACGCCGCCGGTGAAGGTCACGAGGTCGACGTCGGCGTGCGTGAGCATCTCGTCGGCGATCTCGCGCGGGTCGCCGGTGAGCACCGACAGCATCGGCGGCGGCAGGCCCGCTTCGTAGAGGATGTCGGCCAGCAGGAAGGCCGTGAGCGGCGTCTTCTCGCTGGGCTTGAGCACCATGCGGTTGTTGGTGGCGATCGAGGGCGCGACCTTGTGGATCACCTGGTTCAGCGGGTGGTTGAAGGGCGTGATCGCGGTGATCACGCCCTGCAGCGGCTCGCGCAGCGTGTAGACCTTGCGGCTCTTGCCGTGGTGCGTGAGGTCGCAGGAGAAGACCTGGCCGTCGTCCACCAGCGCCTGGTTGGCGGCGAACAGCAGCACGTCGGACGCGCGACCCACCTCGTAGAGCGTGTCCTTGCGCGAGAGGCCCGATTCGAGCGTGATGACGCGCGAGATCTCGTCCAGCCGCGAGGCGATGATCTCGCCCGCGCGCATCAGGATCTTGTAGCGCTCGTGGCGCGTGAGGGTGGGCTTGTAATCGCGCGCGATGCGGTAGGCCTGGCGCAGGTCGTCCAGCGTGGCCTTGGACACGGTGGCGATCACTTCGCCGGTGTAGGGGTAGCAGACCTCGATGGTGCGCTCGCGGTGGATCTTCTCACCGGCGATGCGCAGCGCTTCGTGGTGGACGGTGCCTGGCGTCAATGTGGCTTGGCTCATGGTGCAGGGGCTCCGGCGTCACTGCGCGTGGTTCAGGGCGATGTCGAGCGCATCGAAGTTGCGCAGGCGGCGGCTGGCGGCGATGCCGCTGACGGGCCGGTTGCAGATCAGCGGCACCTGCTGCTCCGACACGCCGCCGTGCGAGCGCAGCGGCACCTCGAGCGCCGACAGGTCGTGCCGGCTGGCCGAAGTGCCGATGACCGTGTGGCGCTCGCTGACCACCACGATGTCGCCGATGCGGTCGGGCGGCAGCTCGAAGCGTTCGGCCGCGTCCTTGCGCGAGAGCACCAGCTCCATGCCCGGCACGCCCCGGATGCGCTCGATCCAGTCGGGCACGCGGGCTTCGTCGGGCGCATAGACCGTGGCGAAGGAACCGAGCGCGCCGTGGTGCACCACGTACGGGTCGGTGATCGGCAGGATGACCCGCGCCACGTCCTTGCCGTACCAGCCGTCGAGCACGTCCTGCAGGTAGATCACCTGCGGCGAACCGTCGGCGTTGTGCTTGTCGTTCATGCCGTGGTCGGCCGTGAGCACGATGGTGGCGCCCATCGCGTCGAGCTGCGCGAGGTAGCCGTCCATCATCGCGTAGAAGGCATTGGCGGCCGGGCTGCCGGGCGCGGCCTTGTGCTGCACGTAGTCGGTGGTCGACAGGTACATCAGGTCGGGGCGGCGCGAGGCCATGAGCCTCACACCGGCCGCGAACACGAACTCCGACAGCTCCGCGCTGTAGACCGAGGGCACGGGCATGCCGACCAGTTCGACCACGCCCTCGATGCCGTTCTCCTCGATCGTCGCCTGGTCGGCCTTCTCCGAGGAGAAGCAGATGCCCTGCATGCGGTGGCCCAGCAGCTTGCGCAGCTTGTCCTTGGCGGTCACCACCGCGAGCTTGGCGCCCGCATCGGCGAAGGCCGCGAGCACGGTGCCGGCGCGCAGGTACTTGGGGTCGTTCATCATCACTTCCTGGCCCAGCTCGCGGTCGAAGAAGTAGTTGCCGCAGATGCCGTGCACCGCGGGCGGTGCGCCGGTCACGATCGACAGATTGTTGGGGTTGGTGAACGAGGGCACCACGCAGTCGGCCAGCAGGTCGGCCCCGGACGCACGCATGCGCGCGATGGTCGGCGCCACGCCGGCCGCGATGGCCGCATCCAGGTAGGCGGGCTCGCAGCCGTCGACGCAGACGACCACGACGGGTCGGCTCATCCAGCGATAGCTTCGGGCATTGACTTCCAGCGTCTTCACGGTCATCTCGGATCTCCTTGCGGGTCAGGTTGTCCTGGGGGTTTTCTGCAGATGGGATTCGGGCGTGCTGTCGGGGCGACCCATGGCCTTGTGCATGCGGGCGCGGCTGCCGGCCACATGCCGGCGCAGCACCTGGCCGGCGGCTTCGGGGTCGCGGCTGGCGATGGCGTCGACGATCTCGCGGTGCTCGTCGGCCGACACCCGCAGGCCGCCGCCGGTGTCGAGGGCGCGCATGCGGAACAGGTGCAGCTCCTTCACCAGCCGCTTGTAGGTCTCGGTGAGCTTGCGGCTGCCCGCGGTGTCCAGCAGGATGTCGTGGAACTGCAGGTTGAGCTGCGCGTACTGCTCCAGGTCCTGCGCCAGCGCGGCCTCGCGCATCGGCTCGATCATGGCGCGCAGGCGCTCGAGCGCGTCGGGCTGCATGCTGGCCGCCACGCGCCGGCCGATGATCTCTTCCAGCGCCTCGCGCAGTTCGTAGATCTCGTCGGCCTCCTCGAAGGAGATCTCGCGCACGAACACGCCCCGGTTCTTCTCGTTGCGCACCAGGCCCGCCTCTTCCAGCGCGCGCAGCGCCTCGCGGATCGGCCCGCGGCTGGTGTTGAAGCGCTGCGACAGCTCGCTCTCGTTGATGCGGCTGCCCACGGCCAGCTCGCCATTCATGATCAGTCGCTCGATCTCGTCCTGCATGAGCATCGGCAGCGAGCTCGATTGAAGGAAGGCCAGGGCGGAGGTGGAGTTGTGCGTTGCCATGGACCTTATTTTGGCCTCGAATTGAAAACTGTCAACAATTTTTTATTGACAGTCCGCAATACACAATCTACATTGCCTCCACCCCGAGACGACACCTGACCTGCATTCCCCGTTCGGGAGCCCGCCATTCCCACCCCGCCACCGGGGTTCGACAGCCAGCTGAACAGGAGTTGAAGATGACGATGATCCGAAGCGCGCGCCGCCTCACGACGGCCCTCTCCCTCGCACTCACCGCGGCCATCGGCCTCGCCGCGAGCGGTCTCGCGCTGGCCCAGCAGCGCACGCCGCTGCTGGTCTACACGGCGCTCGAGACCGACGCCATGAAGCTCTACAAGGACGCCTTCGAGAAGGCCAACCCCGACATCGAGGTGAAGTGGGTGCGCGACTCGACCGGCATCGTCACCGCCAAGCTGCTGGCCGAGAAGGCCAACCCGCAGGCCGACGTGGTCGCCGGCCTGGCCGCCAGCAGCCTGGCGCTGCTGGCGCAGGAGGGCATGCTGCAGGCCTACGAGCCCAAGGGCTTCGCCGCGCTCAACCCCGCCTACTCCGACAGCGCGCGGCCACCGGCCTGGGTCGGCATGGACGTCTGGGCCGCCACCGTCTGCTTCAACCGGGTGGAGGCCAAGAAGCTGGGCCTGCCCAAGCCCGAGAGCTGGCAGGACCTGGCCAAGCCGATCTACAAGGGCGCGATCACCATGCCGCATCCGGCCTCCAGCGGCACCGGCTACCTCGACGTGTCGTACTGGCTGCAGAACATGGGCGAGGCCGAAGGCTGGAAGTACATGGACGCGCTGCACCAGAACGTGGCCCAGTACGTGCACTCGGGCTCCAAGCCCTGCAAGCAGGCGGGCGCGGGCGAGTTCCCCATCGGCATCTCCTTCGAGTTCCGCGCGCACCAGGTCAAGAAGTCGGGCGCGCCGGTCGACCTGGTCTTTCCCAAGGAAGGCCTGGGCTGGGACATCGAGGCTACCAGCATCATGAAGACCAGCAAGAAGATGGAGCTGGCCAAGCGCTTCGCCGACTGGATGGCCAGCAAGGAGGCCAACCAGATCACGGCCAACTGGTGGGCGGTGGTGGCCTACCCGGGCGTGGCCTCGAAGCTCGAGGGCATTCCCGAGAACTACGAAAAGCTGCTGGCCAGGAACGACCTGAACTGGGCCGCCAAGAACCGCGAGCGCATCCTGGCCGAGTGGAGCAAGCGCTACGAGGGCAAGGCCGAGCCCAAGTAACGGGCTCGCCCCCAGTCTTCGCGCACTTCGTGTCGCTTCGCCAACCCCCTCTCCGGGGGCGACACCAGCGGCCCGGCGAAGCCGGTTCCGCGGTGTCCCGCGAAGGGTCAAGAAGCGCTTCTCCCACCCGCGACGTCGCTCTTGCGGCGTTCGTCCCACCGAGTGCGAACCATGGACATGACCGCTGGCCCCTCTCTCGCCGAAACGCCCCGCGCCGCCGCGCTGGAGATCGTCGGCATCCGCAAGGACTTCGAGACCTTCAGCGCGCTGCGCGACATCCACCTGCGGGTGAACGCGGGCGAGATGCTGTGCTTCCTCGGCCCCTCGGGCTGCGGCAAGACCACGCTGCTGCGCATCATCGCGGGGCTGGAGACGCAGACCGCCGGCCAGATACTGCAGAACGGCAAGGACGTCTCGTGGCTGCCGCCCGACCGGCGCGACTACGGCATCGTGTTCCAGTCCTATGCGCTGTTCCCCAACCTCAGCATCGCCGACAACGTGGGCTACGGCCTCGTGAACTCGCGCGCCCGCAAGGCCGAGATCAAGGCCCGCGTCGACGAACTGCTCACGCTGGTGGGGCTGCCGACCTCGGGCGCCAAGTACCCGAGCCAGCTCTCGGGCGGGCAGCAGCAGCGCGTGGCGCTGGCGCGCGCGCTCGCCACCCGGCCGGGGCTGCTGCTGCTCGACGAGCCGCTGTCGGCGCTCGACGCGATCGAGCGCATCCGCCTGCGCGGCGAGATCCGCCGGCTGCAGAAGCAGGTCGGCATCACCACCATCATGGTCACGCACGACCAGGAAGAGGCGCTGTCGATGGCCGACCGCATCGTGGTCATGAACCACGGCGTGATCGAGCAGGTCGGCACGCCGATGGACATCTACGAACGGCCGGCCACGCCCTTCGTGGCCGACTTCGTGGGCAAGGTCAACGTGCTGCGCGCGATGGCGCTGGGCCAGCAGCGCTTCAAGGTCGGCGACCTGGAGCTGCAGTGCGACGCCTGCGACGCGGCCTTCGCCCCCGGTGATGCGGTCAACCTCTACCTGCGGCCCGAGGACCGCATGGCCGAGAACCTGCGCGAAGACACCGCCAACCGCATGAACGTGCTGGTGAGCAAGGTCGAGTTCCTGGGCGGGCTGTGCATCGCCGAAGTCACGGCCGACGCGCTGCATGGCCAGACGCTGGGCCTGCACTTCTCGCTCAACCAGCTGCACGACCTCGACATCCGCGAGGGCCACACGATCGAGATCGCGCTGCGGGCCAACCGCATCCGTGCCTTCGCCGCACCGTCGGCCTCCGCCGCGCGAGCCCACGCATGAACACGCTGGCACACGCCCCGACCCTGACGCCACGCGCCGCCTTCCGCCGCCCGGGCATGCGCTGGAGCCGTGACGAGCTCATCGCGCGCGCCGTGCTGCTCGCGGTGATGGCCATGCTCTTCGTGTTCCTGGTCGCGCCGCTGGCGAGCATCCTGGCCCATGCGGTGCAGGACAAGGAGGGCCGCTTCGTCGGCCTGACCCACTTCATCACCTACTTCCAGACGCCCAGCCTGCTGCGCGCGGCCTGGAACTCGGTCTGGGTCTCCGCGGCCGTGGTCGCGATCTCGGTGCCCACGGCCTTCGTGTTCGCCTATGCGCTCACGCGCAGCTGCATGCCGGTGTGGCTCAAGGCCACCTTCCGGCTGATCGCGCTGATTCCGCTGCTCGCGCCGTCGCTGCTGTCGGCCATCTCCTTCGTGCAGTGGTTCGGCAACCAGGGCGCGCTCAAGTTCCTGCTGGGCGGCATGTCGATCTATGGTGCGCCCGGCATCATCCTGGCCGAGGTCTACAACACCTTCCCGCACGCGCTGATGATCCTGGTCACCGCGCTGTCGCTGGCCGACGGCCGGCTCTACGAGGCCGCGACCGCGCTGCGCACCCGGCCGCTGCGCCAGTTCATGACCATCACGCTGCCGTCCTGCAAGTACGGCCTCATCAGCGCCTCGACCGTGGTCTTCACCTACGTGGTGAGCGACTTCGGCGCGCCCAAGGTCATCGGCGGCAACTTCAACGTGCTGTCGGTCGACGTGTTCAAGCAGGTGGTGGGCCAGCACAACTTCTCGATCGGCGCGGTGGTCGGCATGCTGCTGCTGCTGCCCTCGGTGATCTCCTTCGCCATCGACTGGGTGGTGCGCCGCAAGCTCAAGGCCCAGCTCACGGCCCGCTCGGTGCCCTACCGCCCCAAGCCGCGCAAGCTGGCCGATGCGCTGCTGCTGCTGTTCTGCGTCGGCGTGTGCGGCCTGCTGCTGGCCACCATCGGCATGGCGATCTACACCTCGCTGATCACGCTGTGGCCCTACGACCTGTCGCCGACGCTCAAGCACTACCATTTCGTGCTGCTCGAGAGCGACATGGCCGCGGCCTACTTCAACAGCCTCGAGGTGGCGGCCATCACGGCCGTGGCCGGTTCCTTCATCGTCTTCGTGGGCGCCTACCTGATCGAGAAGACGCGCAACCTCGGGCTCATGCGCCGCACCATGCACATGATGGCGGTGCTGTCGATGGCGGTGCCCGGGCTGGTGCTGGGCCTGGGCTACGTGATGTTCTTCAACCATCCGGCCAACCCGCTGGGCTTTCTCTACCAGACGATGGCGATCCTGGTGATCTCGATGGTGGTGCACTACTACACCTCCAGCCACCTCACGGCGGTGACGGCGCTCAAGCAGATCGACAACGAGTTCGAGGCCGTCTCGGCCTCGCTCAAGGTGCCGTTCATCAAGACCTTCTTCCGCGTGACGGTGCCGGTGTGCCTGCCCGCGATCCTCGACATCGGCCGCTACTTCTTCGTGGTCTCGATGGCCAGCCTGTCGTGCGCCATCTTCCTCTACACGCCCGACACCATCCTGGCCTCGGTCGCGATCATGCACATGGACGACGCCGGCGACATCGGCCCGGCCGCGGCGCTGGCCAGCCTGATCGTCGTCACCTCGACCGTGGTCTGCATCGTCTATTCGCTGCTCACGCGCGTGCTGCTGTCGCGCACGCAGGCCTGGCGCCAGCTCGGGCGCGGCTGACCCGCTTCCTCCCTCCCTCCCCTCCCCTACCCGTACGGAGACATCACGATGAGTTCCAGCACCAGCCCCATCCTGCTCACGCCGGGCCCGCTCACCACCTCGGACCGCACGCGCCAGGCGATGCTGCGCGACTGGGGCTCGTGGGACGGCGACTTCAACAAGATCACCGCGCGCATCCGCGCGCGCGTGCTCGACATCGTGCACGGCCAGGGCACGCACGAATGCGTGCCCATGCAGGGCAGCGGCACCTTCTCGGTCGAGGCCGCCATCGGCACCCTGGTGCCACGCGACGGCCATGTGCTGGTGCCGAGCAACGGCGCCTACTGCCAGCGCCTGGCGAAGATCTGCCGCGTGCTGGGCCGCAAGGTCACCACCATCGACTACACCGAAGACAAGCAGGTGCAGGCCGCCGACGTGGAACGCGCCCTGGCCGCCGACCCGGGCATCACGCACGTGGCGATGGTGCACTGCGAGACCGGGGCCGGCGTGCTCAACCCGCTGGACGACATCGCGCAGGTCGTGGCCCGCCACGGACGCGGCCTGATCGTCGACGCCATGAGTTCCTTCGGCGCGCTCGAGATCGATGCGCGCAAGACGCCCTTCGACGCGGTGATCGCGGCCTCTGGCAAGTGCCTCGAAGGCGTGCCGGGCATGGGCTTCGTGGTCGTGCGGCGGGCCGTGCTCGAGCGATGCGAAGGCCACTGCCACTCGCTCAGCATGGACCTGTACGAACAGTGGGTGTACATGGAGAAGACCACGCAATGGCGCTTCACGCCGCCCACCCATGTGGTGGCCGCGCTGGACGAGGCCATTGCGCAGTACCTCGAGGAAGGCGGTCTCGCGGCGCGCGGCGGCCGCTACGCGCGCAACTGCCAGGCCCTGGTCGACGGTCTGGCCGCGCTCGGCCTGCGCAGCTTCCTGGACCCCGCGATCCAGGCGCCGATCATCGTGACCTTCCACGCGCCGGCCGACGCCAACTACGACTTCAAGACCTTCTACCAGGAGGTCAAGAAGCGCGGCTACATCCTCTACCCGGGCAAGCTGACCCAGGTCGAGACCTTCCGCGTGGGCTGCATGGGCCACTTCGGCGAAGCCGGCATCCCGGGCGCGGTCGAGGCGATCGCGCAGACGCTGGAGGCCATGGGCATCCGGCAGGGGGCGGCGACGGTGGCGGCGTAGGGTCACGACGCGCGGGCTGAGACAATGACGGACTCCATCCCCGTTTCTGGAAGCCCTCGGTGCACAGTGGTCTCGTCAAATCAGCCATACGCGTCTTCGATCTGCTCGAGTTGTTCGACGCCGAGCGGCGGCCGCTTCGCGTGACCGCCATCGCACAGAAACTGGCGGCGCCGCAGTCCAGCGTCTCGATGCTGCTGAAATCCATGGTGTCCCGCGGCTACATGGAGTTCGATGCGACCACGCGCGAGTACTGCCCGTCGGTGCGCGTGGCGTTCCTGGGCGACTGGGCGACACGCATTCCGCACAAGCGCGATGCGGTCCAGGACGCGCTGCGGCGACTCGCGAACGAAACCGGCGAGACCGTGCTGCTGGCTCGCCAGAGCGGCATCCTGCTGCAGTATCTGTCGGTCCTCGAATCGCAGAATGCCCTGCGTTTCTCCCCATCGCCCGGCACCATGCGTCCGATGCACCGCACCGCGACAGGCATCATGCTGCTCAGCACCCAGAACGACGAGCAGATCGGCCGGCTGCTGCGACGCTACAACGCCGAACCGGGACGGACCGGGCCGGTCGCAAGGATCGCCACCACCATGCGGGCCGTCGAGTCGGCTCGCGAGCAGGGCTATTACGAATCGGCGAACCTCGCCACATCCGGCGCGGGCGTGATCGCGACGCTGCTGGCCACCCCCATCCGCGGGCAATACCTGAGCATCGGCGTCGGCGCACCGGTCGAGCGCCTGCACACACGCCGCGCCGAACTCGTGCGGACCGTGCTGGCAGTCGCCGCCAGCTGCTGAACGGCACGGGCCTCAGCGCCGGCCCGCGCGCCGCGTCTCGATCGCATCGCAGAGGGCCAGCAAGGCCCGCGCCTGCGCCAGATGCAGGCGCTCCACCATCCTTCCGTCGAGATTGACGACACCGGCGCCGGCGTTCTCCGGTCGGGCAAAGATCGCCACGACCTGCCGCGCCTGCGCCACAGCCTCCACCGACGGAGAGAAGGCCCGGTTCGCCGGATCGATCTGGGCCGGATGAATCAGCGTCTTGCCATCGAAAGCCATCTTCACTGACTGCGCCGCTTCAGTCGCGAAGCCCGCCTGATCGGCGAAATCGTTCCAGACCCCGTCGAGCACGCAGACGCCATGGCGCTTGGCGCAGAGCACGACGTGCATCAGCCAGGGCAGCAGGAAGATGCGCCCATCCTCGGTGGACACCCCCGTCTCCTTGGCGATGTCGTTGGTGCCGACCACGAGGCATTCGAGCCGGGGCTGAGAAGCCAGGCCGGCGCCAACGATCTCGTCGAGCGAGAGCAACGCCGCAGGCGTCTCGACCATGGCCCAGAGGCGCAGCGCCGGATGCGGGCCGTGGCGTTGCAACGCAGCGGCGATCGCCGCGAAGTCCCCGACCCTCGACAGCTTCGGCACCAGGACCGCATCGGGTCGACAGGCGGCGACGGTGGCCATGTCTTGCTCGAAGTCCGGCGTGTCGACGGCATTGACCCGGATGACCCGCTCCTGCAGGCCATCCCGCGGCGTCGCGAAGAAGGCCTCGATGTTGCGCCTCGCGGTCTCTTTCATATCGGGTGCCACCGCATCTTCGAGATCGAGGATGACAGTGTCGCAGTCGAACGAACCGAGCTTGGACAGGGCACGCAGGTTGATCGCGGGAACATACATGGCCGAGCGTCGCGGCCGGCGGGAAGACGCAGTGAGTGTCATGACAAGGCACCGTTGGGTTGAAGGACCGCGTCACCGGAGAGGCGAGCGGGCGTACCGAGTCTGGCGTTCGCACTCGGGCATCTTCATCACATATGTGATGACTTAGGCCTTGATCCATCCATCACATATGTGATGCACCTGTACGGCTGCCTGCTCAATACTTTGTCGAACTCATCAGGCAGCCCGATCAAGGGCAGGAGACAACGTGGAAAAGAAGATGGACGACGCCAACACCGGCGTTGCGGTCACGCAGGTCATGGCCGACTGGATCAGCCGCACCGACGATGCATGCATCACCCCCGTGGCGTACCAATGGGCCAAGCATGTCCTGCTCGACTGGCTGGCCGTCGGCATCGCAGGCACGACCGAGCCCTTGGTGAAAATTCTTGTCGACGCCTACCATGGAACGGCCGAGCAGCCATGCCTTCTGCTGGCCAGTGGACAGCGTGCCGCCCCGCACGACGCAGCGCTCATCAACGGCTCCGCCGGCCATGCGCTGGACTACGACGATGTGGCATCGAGAATGTTCGGGCACCCCACGGTGCCGGTGGCACCGGCTGTTCTCGCCCTGGCGCAGTCCCGTTCGGCATCGGGTCGCGACCTTCTGCGTGCCCTGGTGGTGGGTCACGAGATCGAGAGCCGACTCGGAGAGATGGTCGGGCCGAGCCACTACCAGCACGGTTTCCACGTCACAGGAACGGTCGGCACCTTCGGTGCAGCCGCAGCCTGCGCCAACCTGCGCGGATTGGACCGTGGACAGACCGCGCACGCACTGGGGCTCGCCGCGACCCAGGCCGCCGGGCTCAAGTGCATGTTCGGCACCATGGGCAAGCCGTTGCACGCCGGCAAGGCCGCCATGAACGGCTTGATGGCGGCGGAGCTGGCGGCGCGTGGCTTCACCGTGAACGACAGTGCGATCGAATGCGCGCAGGGCTTTGCCCGCACCATGGCACCAACGCTGAACAGCTTTGCGCCCGCGATCGACACGAGCCGCGGCTTCGCCATCGAGCGGACGCTCTTCAAGTACCACGCTTCCTGCTACCTCACCCATTCCACGATCGAGGCGGTCCGCGGGCTGCGACAGCACGAGGGTGTCGATCTTGGCGCACTGGCGTCGATGACCATCCAGGTCGCGGGCAACCATCGCGGGGTCTGCGACATCGCGGTGCCCCAGGACAGCCTCGGCATCAAGTTCTCGATCCAGCATCTCGCCGCTCTCGCGCTCGACGGTGCCGACACCGCCGACCTCGGCCTCTACACCGACAGCACGGCGCTTGATGCGCGCTACGCCGCCGCGGCCCGATGCGTGTCGATGCACGTGGTTGAGGCCGAGGACCGCGATACGGCCGTGGTGACGATGCATACGCGCGACGGCCGAACCCTTTCGCGCGCTGCCAACGTAGCAATTCCCGCCACGGACCTGAATGCGCAATGGACGCGCCTGCTGGCCAAGGCCCGTTCGATCGCCGAACCGGTGCTCGGGACAGAACGATTCGACCGATTCGTCGAAGCCGTGGCCGGACTGGACCGTGCCCCTTCCCTCCAACCCCTGTTCGAAGCCATCCAATGACCCCCAACGAAAGCACGGTCGTGCGGCTCAAGGCCGGCGCGACGCTCCGACCACGCGGCAACCGCTACGAGGATTTCGAGATCGGGCGCACCTTCTCGCACCACTGGGGCCGCACGGTCACGGCGGCCGACAACACGCTCTTCTCGACGCTCACGCTGCACTACAACCCGCACTACACCAACGAGGCCTTTGCCAAGGCGCACGGCCACCCGACCACCCCCGTCAATCCGCTGCTGGTGTTCAACACGGTGTTCGGGCTGTCGGTGGAGGACCTGTCAGAGGGCGGCGGCCCCTTCCTGGGCGTCGACGAGCTCGGCTATCACGAGGCCGTGTATCCCGGCGACACGCTGTATGCGCATTCCGAGGTGATCGCGCGACGTCTGGCCGCCAACCGGCCCGGCTACGGAATCGTGACCTGGCATACCCGCGGGTCGAACCAGCAAGGCGAGGAAGTCATCCGCTTCAAGCGCTCCAACCTCGTCAGAACAAGGAATTGAAATGTCAGAAGACGGACTGGGTTACATGACCGATGAGCGTCGCATGATTCGCGACGCGGCACGGGACTTCACCATGCGCGAGGTGCTGCCGGTGGCCAACCGGCTCGACGGGCCAGAAGGAGAGATCCCCATGGACCTGCGCCAGAAGCTGGCCGACATGGGCTACTTCGGCATCATGATTCCGGAGGAATACGGCGGCATGGGGCTCGGCTACTTCGAGTACTGCCTTATCTGCGAGCAGCTGGCGCGCGGCTGGATGTCGGTGGCCTCGATCGTGGCGCGCGCACAAGGGGGCTGGATCAAGTCGGCCATGCCCGAAGAGATGCGAGCCCGCTACCTGCCGCGTGTCGTGCGCGGCGAGTTCCTCAACGCCAGCGCCCTGAGCGAACCCGATACCGGCTCCGACCTGGCATCGATCTCCTGCCGCGCCGTGCGCGATGGCGACGACTGGGTGCTCACGGGCAACAAGTACTGGTGCACCTTTGCCGACGGCGCCGACTACCTCACGCTCTTCGCACGCACCTCGCCGCCCCCGAGTGCAGACAAGCGCTACCTGGGCATCTCGTGCTTCCTGATCGAGAAGGAGCGCGGCAGCTTTCCCCAGGGAATGACAGGGGCCCCGATCCCGAAGATCGGCTACTTCGGGTGGAAGACCTTCGAGCTCGCACTCGACGGGCTGCGGGTGCCGGCCGAAGGACTCATCGGTGAGGAAGGCAAGGCCTTCCACCTGATGACCAAGGGGCTCGAAGGCGCGCGCGCCCATACGGCGGCGCGTGCCATCGGCCTCGCACAGGGCGCGCTGGAAGATGCCATCGCCTATGCAGGCGAGCGCAAGCAGTTCGGCATGCCGATCGCCGAATACCAGGCCATCCGCTTCAAGATCGCGACCATGGCCACCGAGATCGAGGCGGCACGCCAGCTGATGTACTACGTGTGCGGACAGATCGACAGCGGTCGGCGCTGCGACAAGGAAGCGTCGATGGTCAAGTACTTCGCCTCCGAGATGGCCGAGCGCGTGACCTCCGAGGCCATGCAGATCTTCGGCGGCGCGGGATACACCAAGCTGTTCGCGGTCGAACGCTACTGGCGCGATGCGCGCCTGACCAAGATTTTCGAGGGTACCTCGGAGATCCAGCAACGCATCATCTCGACCCAGCTGCTGGGCAAGTCGGAAGTGGAAGCCATGATCGCGGGCCGGGCCTTCGAGAAGCAGGCCGCGAAGCGGGGAGCCACGGCATGAAGGCATCGGAACTCACCAGCACCGACAACTACTTCGAAGACTTCGAAGTGGGGGCATTGATCCGGCATGCACGCGGCAAGACCGTGACCGAGATGGACAACGTGCTCCTCACCCACATGGTCATGAACACCGCCGAGGGGCATTTCAACGAGCATGCGATGCAGCAGGATGCTCGCGGCATCTTCGCGCAGCGCGTGGTGTTCGGTGGCATCAATCTCTCAATGGTGCTCGGCTTGGCGGCGCAGGACACGGCCGAGCAATGCCTGACCGAGCTGACGCTCGACAAGATCCGCCTGTCGCACCCGGTCTTCCACGGGGACACGCTCTACGCCTTCAGCGAGGTGCTCGAACGCCGGGACGCAGAGCGGCCCGATGCCGGCATCGTGCGCTTCCGGCACTACGGCCTGAACCAGGACGACAAGCTCTGCGTGGAAGCGGAGCGGACCGTGCTGCTCAAGCGCAAGAGCCATTGGGCCGACAGGTGAGCGCTGCAGCATCTCCCCGGGGTGCGACCGGCGCGCTCGAGGGCCTCGTCGTGCTCGACCTGACACAAATGCTCGCGGGCCCCTATGCCACGATGATGCTGGCCGACCAGGGTGCGCATGTCGTGAAGATCGAGCCGCCCGGTGGCGACCTCACGCGCCGCACCGGACCGCATCTCGATGGCGCGAGACGGATCGAGGACAAAGGCTTCGGCAGCTACTTCGCGTCGATCAACCGCAACAAGGATTCGCTGGTCCTCGACCTCAAGCAGGCCGCCGGCAAGGCCGCGCTGCTGCGCCTGGTGCGGCAGGCGGACGTGCTGGTCGAGAACTACCGTTCCGGTGTGATGGAGCGGCTGGGCCTCGGCTACGAGACGCTCGCGCTGGAGAACCCGCGCCTGGTGTATGCAGCACTGCGCGGCTTCGGCGACGCACGCAGCGGTGAGAGCCCCTACGCGGCCTGGCCGGCCTACGACCCGGTGGCACAGGCGATGGGCGGCATCATGGGCATCACCGGTGCCGTGGCGGGCGGCCCGCCGACGAAGATCGGGCCCGGCGTGGGTGACATCGTGCCGGCCATGCACCTGGCCTACGGCATCGCTGCGGCCTGCTGGCGCGCGCAGCGCACCGGCCAGGGCCAGTTCCTCGACGTGGCGATGGTCGATGCGGTGCTCGCCGTCTGCGAACGCCTGGTGTTCCAGCACAGCGCCACCGGACGGGTGCCGGGGCCCGAGGGCAACGGCCATCCCCTGCTGTGCCCCTTCGGGCTCTTCCCCGCGAAGGACGGCCACGTGAGCCTGGGCGTGCCGAACGACCGCTTCTGGGTCCCGCTCGTCCAATGCATGGGGCAGCCCGAACTCGCGACGGACCCACGCTACGCCACCAACGATGCGCGTGTAGAGAACAAGGCCGCCGTCGACGAGATCGTGGGCCGCTGGACGGCCCGCCACACCAAGGCCGAACTGTCGGCGCTGCTGGGCGGAGAGATTCCGTTCGGCCCGGTCTTCGATGCAGCCGACATCTTCGGCGATCCGCACTTCCGCGCACGCCAGATGCTGGTCGAGGTCGAACAGCCCGGCGCCTCTCGACCGCTCACCGTGGCCGGCACACCTGTGCGCATGAGCGGCACGCCGGGCGGCGTACGCCGCCGCGCGCCGCTGACGGGCGAGCACACCGACGAGACGCTCCGGACCTTCGGCTTCAGCGGCGACGAGATCGCTTCGTTGCGGTCCGGGCACGTCATCCAGTGAGCACCTTCTCGACTTCTTCTGACACCTCAAGGAACAGACCCATGCAAGAAAGACCCAGGCGCCTGCGCCGCTGCCAGTTGTCCGTCCCCGGCTCGAGCGAAAAGATGATGCAGAAGGCCGCGGGCATGGGCGTCGACTTTGTCTTCCTCGATCTCGAGGATGCGGTCGCGCCATCGGAGAAGCGGCCGGCGCGCGCCAAGATCGTGCAGGCCCTGAACACGCTCGACTGGGGCCGCACCACGCGCTGCGTGCGCATCAACGACCTCGGCACGGAGTACGCCTACGAGGACATCATCGAGGTCGTCGAAGGTGCGCGCGAGAACCTCGACATGATCATGCTGCCCAAGGCCATGAGCGCGTCCGACGTGCAGTTTGTCGACAAGCTGCTCACCATGATGGAGAAAAAGCTCGGTCTCAAGAAGCGCATCGGCATCGACGTGCTCATCGAGGAGGTCGAGGCCATGATGCGCGTCGAGGAAATCGCCGCCTCGACGCCGCGGCTCGAATGCCTGATCTTCGGCATGGGCGACTATTCGGCGAGCCAGGGCGTGTCGATCCGCGACATCGGCGGCCCGAGCGGCTACCCCGGCGACATCTGGAGCTACCAGCGCCACAAGCTCACGATCGCGGCGCGTGCCCACCGGATCGACGCCGTCGACGGGCCGTTCGCCGACTTCAAGGAATCCGAGGCCTTCCGCGAGGAATGCCGCAGGGCCATGACGCTCGGCATGGTCGGCAAGTGGGCCATCCATCCGTCGCAGGTGGAGATCGCGCAGGCCACTTTCTCCCCTGCGGAAGCCGATGTCGCGCGTGCGCGCGAAATGATCCGGGCCTACGACGCGGCGCTGGCGCAAGGGCTCGGCGCCGTCCAGTACGACGGAAAGATGATCGACATCGCATCGGTGCGCATCGTGAAGAACCTGGTCGACCGCGCAGACCGGATCGGCATGTAGGTCCGGCCGCCGCGACCGGCATGGCCGGCACCCGAATTCCCAGAACAAGAAGGAGACAACATGAAGACGAACATCGAATCGACATTCCTCCCCGCGGCGGCGCAACGCCGCCGCTTCATCGGCGCCGGGCTGGGTCTTGCGGCTGCCGGCTGGCTGCCGGGCCCGGTGCGCGCGCAGGCCTGGCCCGCGAAGCCCATCAAGATCATCGCTGCGCAGGCGCCGGGCTCATCGAACGATGCGACCGCACGCGCGCTTGCGGAATACATGACCGGAAGGCTCGGCGTACCGGTGGTCGTGGAGAACCGTTCTGGCGCCATCGGCATGATCGCCGCGGACGCCGTCGCACGTTCTGCACCGGACGGCTACACGCTGCTGATCACCTTGCACAGCCAGTTGGCGCAGGCGCCCGTGCTGCTCAAGAAGGTGCCGCTCGATACGACCAAGGACCTGACGCCGGTCGCTGCGTTCAGCACCGGCACCTCGCCGATGGTCGTGAAGAAGGACCTGCCGGTGAAGAACCTCAAGGAGCTGATCGAATTGGCGCGCAAGCGCCCGGTGAGCGTCGGCAACTACGGCATCGGCTCGGGCTGGCAGCTGATGATGAGCCAGCTGGCCAAGCAGACCGGTGCGAAGTTCGACCTGGTCAACTACAAGGGAACGGGGCCGATGGTGTTCGACCTGATGGCCGGCAACATCGACATCGGTGCCGGCTCGATGGCCGGCATGGCGGCTGGCATCCAGCGCGGGGCCTTCCGGCCGATCCTGGTGATCTCGGGCGACCGCTCGGAAGCGCTGCTGCCGGGGATCCCGACCTGGGCCGACGAGGGCTTCACGGGGCCGGCGTTCGAGAACCTCAAGGAGTGCAACATGCTGCTGGGTCCGGCCAATCTGCCCAGGGACGTGGTGCAAAGGCTCGCAGAGGTGGCCCGCGATTCGGCCACGAAATCGGAGCCCGTGAAGACCGTGCTGGCGCAACTGGGCGTGGAAGGCCCGCCATGGACCGGGGTCGAGTTGCAGCAGTTCATCCAGCGGACCTGGCCCACGTACCAGACGATGACGCGCGAGCTGGGGCTGGTCGTTGAATAGGCGCGCAACACATTCGGGCGTTTGGTCGATGGCGAGCCGTCCCGAGTGAATCGACCCAAGCCTACGGCTTCGCTGACGCCGCCTGCGCCAGGAACACGGCGACCAGCGCGTTCGCATGCCCGTGCCCCATCCCATGGGCCGTCTTGAGCAGGTTCACGAGTTCCATGTGCTTGCGTGTCGGCGCCTGCTCGAGCACCGCCATCCAATGGGCGATCGGCTTCGCGTAGGTCTTCTCGATGGAAGGGAAGTAAGAGGCAGGGCCCTTGGTCTTGGGTGTCTCCGTCATGGCGTCTCCATTTTCTGTTGCGGCGGAATCGCAGCATTGGCCGTTCGCGGGCATTGTGCGAGATCCAGCGCCAGCCGCACTCAAGATTTCGGCGCGTAGGTGCATTGCAGCAAGCCGCTCGGCAGGCTTCGGCTGGCCACAAGCGGCAGGCGCGTCATCGCCAGCTCCGGGCCGAAGAGCGGCACGCCCGTGCCCAGGAGCACCGGCGCCCAGGAGATCGTCAGCTCGTCGACGCAGCCCGACAGCAGGCCCTGGCGGATGGCCTGGCCGCCGTCCAGGTAGACGTTGCGGCTGCCTTGCGTCCACAGCGTGTGCAGCAGTGTTTGCAGGCTGCCGGCATGCGCCTCCTCGCCCCGCGCGCCCTCGAGGCTGCGCTTCGTGAGCACCACGACCCGCTGGCCGTCATAGGGCCAACCGTCGAAGCCCTGCACGGTGTCGTAGGTGTTGCGCCCGAGGACGACGGTGTCGGTCTGCGCGCTCAGGCGCGCGTAGCCGGTCAGTTCGGGCGGATCGTCGAAGGCCGACAACCAGTTCAGGTCGCCTTGGGCGCCGGCGATGAAACCATCGAGGCTGGCGGCGACGAACACGCGGACATGGGGTCGATGCATGGAGAGCTCCTGAATTTCTACAACGTAGAATTCTAGGGATGAAAGCGATCTCCCCGTCACCCGGCATGACACCCGAACGCCCCCGGCAACGGCTGGAACCCGACCGGATCCTGGTCGCCGCCGCGACGCTGCTGGAGAGCAGCGGCACCGATTTCTCGATGCGCGAGCTCGCGCGTGCGCTGGGCGTCGACCCGATGGCGGTCTACCACTATTTCCCGAACAAGACCGCGCTGCTGCAGGCCCTGGCCGACCATCATTTCTCCCGGCTCGGCGAGCTGGAGATCCCCCGGCGCGCGAACACGCCACGCACGCGCCTGCGCTTCATTGCGCAGGCCTATGTGGAACTGGCCTCGGCCGCACCCATGCTGACCGTCGTCATGGCGCGCGACCCGGGTGTACGCGAAGGCGTGGCCCGGCACTTCGCCCGGCTGTTCGGCCACGCCGTCGAAGGCCTGGCGCTGGGCGCTGCGCACGCCGCGATCGCCGGCGCGGTGCTCGCCGACTACCTCAACGGCTTCGCCATGGCGGGCCTCCCCGCCTCCGACCGCAGCCTGGTCGAGGGCGTGGACTTCCTGTACCGGGGATTGGCCGCGTAGCCTCAGGCGCCGAAGAAGCGCGTCACCGTGTGGATACTCAAGCCCACCAGCCCGCCCACCAGCGTCCCGTTGATCCGGATGAACTGCAGGTCGCGCCCGATGTGGCGCTCGAGTTCGAGCGTCATCTCCTGCGCGTTCCACTGCCCCACGCGCTCGACGATGTAGCGCCGGATGTCCTCGCGGTAGCGCTCGATGGCGACCGGGGCGGCGTCGGTGATCTGTTCGTTGATCCAGCGGCGGAAGGGCGCGTCCTGCTGCAGACGCTGGCCCAGCGAGGTGGCCATGCTGGCGATGCGTCGGCGGATGCTGGAGTCGGCGCGGCCCAGGTCGTCGTCGAGCCAGGCCAGCAGCTGGCCCCAGAGGCCGTGCAGGTACTCGCCCAGCGCGGGATGGGCCTGTAGTTCGGCGCGGATCTGCTCGCCGCGTGCGTGGAACTCGGGGTCGTGCTGGAGGCGCACGACGAAGTCGTCCATGAAATGGTCGAAGCGCTTGCGCAAGGGGTGTTCGGGCTCGGCCGCGAGTTCGCCCAGCGTGCGCGAGACGGCGGCGACGATCTTGCGCGTGGCGACGCGCGCGGCCACCTGGTCCAGGCCCACGTACTTCAGGGTGCGGATCTCGCGTGCGATGGCTTCGGCGATGCGCTCCTGCACCTCTTCGCCTTCGACCACCTTGGCGACCTGCGCCAGCACGTCGTCGAGCAACGCCTGGTGCTTGCCGTCGGCCGTCACCGCATCGAGCACCTGGCCCAGCAGCCGCGACAGGTCGAGCTGCGCCAGGCCCGCGGACGCGGCGCGGGCCAGGAAGGCGCGTGCCCGCTCGTCGTCGAAGGCCGTGAGGCCGTAGCGCACCATCGCCACCGCATGCACGCCCAGGCGATCACCGTTGGCCGGCAGCGCCAGCCATTGCGCGAGCCGGGCCGCGGGGTCGAAGGCCTGCAGCTTGGCCAGCACCTGCGGCGTGCTCAGGAAGTTGTCGAGGATGAAGCCGGCCAGCTTGGCGCCGATGCGGTCCTTGTTGGCCGGGATGATCGCGGTGTGCGGAATGGGCAGGCCCAGCGGCCGGCGGAACAGCGCGACCACCGCGAACCAGTCGGCGATGGCGCCCACCATCGCGGCCTCGGCGAACGCGGCGACATAGCCCCAGGCGGGATGACGCGCCTCGAGCACGTGTGCCACGCCGTAGAGCAGCGCGGCGCCGCACAGCAGGCCCAGCGCGACGCGTTTCATCGTGACCATGCAGCTCCGCGGGCCGGGGCGCGCGGCATCAGTCGAGGCTCTGCGTGCGCGCCAGCCCCTGCAGGAAGGCCTCGCAGCGCGCCAGCTGTTCGAGCGTGACGAACTCGTCGGGCTGGTGCGCCTGGGTGATGCTGCCCGGGCCGCAGACGATGGTGGGAATGCCCGCGCCCTTGAACAGCCCCGCCTCGGTGCCGAAGGCCACCAGCGTGGTGCGGTCCTCGCCCGCGAGCCGCTGCGCGAGCCGCGTGATCGGGTCCTTGGCGGAGCCGAGGAAGCTGGGCACTTCGCAGATGGTCTCGAACTGGAAGCCGGTGTCGGGCGCCACCTTCTTCATCGGCGCTTCGAGCCGGCTCGCATAGGCCCGGACCTCCTGCTGCATCTGCTGCGCATCGGCGGTCGGCAGGTTGCGGAATTCGTAGCGGAACTCGGCGTCGCGCGGCACCACGTTGTCGGCGATGCCGCCATGGAACTGGCCCACGCTCGCGGTGCTGAAGGGCACGTCGAAGCCCTCGTAGCGCGGCTCGTGCTGCTCGAAGCCCTCGGCCATGTCGCGCACCTTGCCGACCACGCGCGCCGCCATCTCGATGGCGTTGACCGATTGCGGGGTGAGCGAGGAGTGCGCCTCCTTGCCGCGCACGCAGCAGCGGTAGCGGTACACGCCCTTGTGCGCGATGGCGGGCACCATGCTGGTCGGCTCGCCGATGATGCAGGCCACGGGCTGGATCGATTGCGCCTTCATGTCGGCGATGAGTTCGCGCACGCCGAAGCAGCCCACCTCCTCGTCGTAGCTGAAGGCGAAGTGCACGGCGAAGGGGGAATCGCTTTCGAGGAAGTGCTCGGCATTGGCCAGCGCCACCGCGATGAAGCCCTTCATGTCGGCCGCGCCGCGCCCGTAGAGCCGCGGGCTGCCCAGCGCGGCGAGTTCGGCCCCCCGCCCCACGGGCACCGGTCCGCCGCCCTCGACGGGCCAGTGCTGGACCATGGCCGACAGCGGGTCGACGCTCCAGTCCTGTCCGTCCCAGGGCACGGTGTCGGTGTGGCCCGAGACGATGATGCCGCTGGGCCGGCCCTCGCCCAGCGTGGCGAACAGGTTGGCCTTGGTCCTGTCGGCGTTGTAGGTCAGGCGGCTGCGCACGCCCAGCGCGGCAAGGCGATCGCGCACGAAATGGATCAGCTCGAGGTTGCTATTGGCACTGACCGTGTTCATGCGCACCAGGGTCTGCGCGGTTTCGAGGCTGCGGGCGGAAAGAGTGTGCGGCATGCGGACCATTGTCCGGGAAGACGCCGGACCGTGCATCGGACGTGTCATGGCGCGGGTGTAGGCTGCGCCTCCCAACGTCCACCCGGAGATGCCATGACCTTCCCGTCCTTCGCCCCTGCCGCCGCTTCCCGTCCGGCGCCGCGCCGCGCCGCGCTGTGGGCCCTCGGCGCCACCGCCGCCCTCGCCGCCGCCGGCTGCACCGCCCCGCTGCAGACCGCCGCGCTGCCCACGCTCGACGGCAAGCCGCCGCTGGTGGTGGCCCACCGCGGCGCCTCGGGCTACCTGCCGGAGGAGACGCTCGAGGCCTACGCCCGCGCGATCGAGCTGGGCGCCGACGTGATCGAGATGGACCTGCTGTCGACCAAGGACGGCGTGCTGGTCACGCGGCACGACCCGAACCTGGCGATCAGCACCGACGTGGCCACGCACCCCGAGTTCGCCTCGCGCAAGAAGACGATCCAGGTCGACGGCGAGACGCAGACCGGCTGGTTCATCCATGAATTCACGCTGGCCGAGCTGCAGACGCTGGGCGCGATCTCGACCGACGCCGAGCGGCCGCAGCAGTTCAACGGCCGCTTCAAGGTGCCGACCTTCCAAGCCGTGATCGACCTGGCCAAGGCCAAGTCGCGCGAGACCGGCCGCACCATCGCGATTTACCCCGAGACCAAGAACCCGACCTGGTTCCGCAACCTGGGCCTGCCGCTGGAGGACAAGCTGATCGCCACCCTCGAGGCCGCCGGCTGGAACAGCGCCAGCGCGCCGGTCTTCGTGCAATCCTTCGAGCCGGGCAGCCTCAAGTACATGAAGGCCAAGGGCCTGAAGACCAAGCGGATCCAGCTGATCGACGGCGACGGCATCGACCTGCGCACCGGCGTCATGACCTATGCGGTGCCGGTCGACCGCCCCTACGAATGGACGCTGGCCGGCGACAAGCGCAACTTCGACACCATGGTCACGCCCGCCGGCCTGGCCGAGATCGCGACCTACGCCGACGGCATCGGCCCCTGGAAGCGCTACATCCTGAGCATCAAGGGCACGGTCGGCGCCGACGGCAAGGCCCGCGACCTCAACGGCGACGGCAAGGTCAACGATGCCGACGCCACCTCGCTGGCCCCGACCACGCTGGTGGCCGACGCCCACAAGGCCGGCCTGTTCGTCCACCCCTTCACCTTCCGCAACGAGTCGCGCCGGCTCGCGGCCGACTACAAGGGCGACCCGAAGAACGAGTACCTGGCCTACTACCGGCTGGGCGTCGATGGCGTGTTCACCGACTTCACCGACACCGCGCTGGCGGCACGCGCGGCCTGGCTCAAGGAAGCACAGCGTTAGGGTAAGCCATAGGCACGGTCTTTGCGGGTGAGCCAGACCCCGCCTAGACTGTCTCCTTATGAAACTCATCGATTCGCTCGTTACCCAGGCTGCAGGCATCGCGTCGATCCGACGCGACCTGCATGCCCATCCCGAACTCTGCTTCCAGGAGGTGCGCACGGCCGACGTGGTCGCGGCCAAGCTCACCGAATGGGGCATCCCGATCCACCGCGGCCTGGGCACGACCGGCGTGGTCGGCATCGTGAAGAACGGCACCAGCACCCGCGCCGTCGGCCTGCGCGCCGACATGGACGCGCTGCCCGTGACCGAACTCAACACCTTCGAACACGCGAGCAAGCACCACGGCAAGATGCACGCCTGCGGCCACGACGGCCACACCGCCATGCTGCTGGCCGCGGCGCAGCACCTGGCCAAGCACCGCAATTTCGACGGCACCGTCTACCTGATCTTCCAGCCGGCCGAGGAAGGCGGCGGCGGTGCGCGCGAGATGATCAAGGAAGGGCTGTTCGAGCAATTCCCGATGGACGCCGTGTTCGGCATGCACAACTGGCCCGGCATGAAGGCCGGCCAGTTCGCGGTGAGCCCGGGCCCGGCCATGGCCTCGAGCAACGACTTCAAGATCACCATCCGCGGCAAGGGCGGCCATGCGGCGCTGCCGCACACCGGCATCGACCCGGTGCCCGTGGCCTGCGAGATGGTGCAGGCCTTCCAGACCATCCTCACGCGCAGCAAGAAACCCACCGAGACCGGCCTGATCTCGGTCACGATGATCCACGCGGGCGAAGCCAACAACGTGATCCCCGACAGCTGCGAGCTGCAGGGCACGGTGCGCACCTTCACGCTCGAGGTGCTCGACCTGATCGAGTCGCGCATGAAGAAGATCGCCGAGCACATCAGCGCCGCGCACGACGCCGAGGTCGACTTCCACTTCCACCGCAACTACCCGCCGACCATCAACACCGAGGCCGAAGCCAACTTCGCGCGAAAGGTGATGGCCGGCATCGTCGGCGCCGAGAACGTGCTGCCGCAGGAAGGCGCCATGACGGCCGAGGACTTCGCCTTCATGCTGCAGGCCAAGCCCGGCGCCTATGCCTTCATCGGCAACGGCGACGGCGCGCACCGCGACATGCACCACGGCGGGGGCCCGTGCACGCTGCACAACGCCAGCTACGACTTCAACGACGACCTGATCCCGCTGGGCGCCACCTGCTGGGTCGAACTGGCCGAGCAGTTCCTCGCCCAGGGCCAGCCCGGAGCCGCCGCATGATCGGCGTGACCGAGGCCTTTTCTCCGACCTATGCCGAAGCGCGCCGCAAGTTCCTGCAGGGCTGCGTCACGGCGGGCCTCACGGTCGAGACCCATCCGCATCCGCTGCCGGGCCGCGAGGGCGAGGCCCTGGCCATGGACGTGGCCTACGAAGGCCCGGCCGATGCCAGGCAGCTGCTGCTGATCACCAGCGCCTGCCACGGTGTCGAAGGCCACTGCGGCAGCGGCGTGCAGGTGTTCGCGCTGCATGACGCCGAGTGGCGCGAGAAGGCCCGCGCGGCCGGCGTCGGCGTGCTCTACGTGCATGCGCTCAACCCGCATGGCTTCTCCTACAGCCGGCGCGTGACCCACGAGAACGTCGACCTCAACCGCAACTTCATGGACTTCACGCAGCCGCTGCCGGTCAACGCCGCCTACGCCGGCCTGCACCCGCTGCTGCTGCCCGAGCAATGGCCGCCATCGGCGCAGAACCAGGCCGAGCTCGAGGCCTGGATCGGCCAGCACGGCGTGGTCGCCTACCAGGCCGCGGTCTCGGGCGGCCAGTACCAGTTCGAGGACGGCGTGTTCTTCGGCGGCACCGCGCCGACCTGGAGCAACCGCACCTTCCGCCAGGTGCTGCAGGCGCATGCCCAGAAGGCGCGGCAGCTGGCCTGGATCGACCTGCACACCGGCCTCGGGCCCAACGGCATCGGCGAGCGCATCTTCGCCTGCCGCGACGATGCCGCCGCCTATGCGCGCGCCAACGCCTGGTGGGGCGCCGAGACGCCGGTCACCTCGATCTACGACGGCTCTTCCACCTCGGCGCTGCTGACCGGCCTGAACTGGGGTGCGATCTACGCCGAATGCCCGCAGGCCGAGTACACCGGCATCGCGCTCGAGTACGGCACGCTGCCCATCCTCGAGATGACCGGTGCGCTGCGTGCCGACCACTGGCTGCACAAGCACCCGGAGGCCGCGCCCGAGCTGGCGGACGCGATCCATGCGCGCATGCGCGAAGCCTTCTACACCGACACCGACGCCTGGAAGGGCCAGGTCGTCAGCCAGGCGCGGCAAGCGATGTTCCAGGCCGTGGACGGACTCACCGGCGCCAAGGCCGGCTGAGTTTCGCAAGGGGTTCAGGCCGCCGCGCGCGCCTCGGCGATCACCAGCAGCCCGTCCATGATGAGCCCGTCGACCAGTTCGAAGGGGCTCACCATCGAGGGCGCCATCTTCCAGCCCGCGCCGCCCGTCATGTAGCAGGCGGGTTCGGCGCCGCAATGCGCCTTCACATGCTGGCGCATGCGCTCGACCGCGCCCGCGATCGCGTAGGTGCCGCCGCTGGTGAGCGCGTCGCTGGTGTTGGTCGGGAACTCCCGCACGTCGCCGGTGGGCACGTGCAGCCCGGCGGTGCCCGACTCCAGCGCGCGCAGCATGATGCCGTGGCCCGGCAGGATCAGGCCGCCGAGGAAGCGGCCGTCGGCGTCGATGGCCTCGACCGTCACGGCGGTACCGATCATCACCACCACCATCGGCCGCGGCGCGCCCTGCGCCAGCATGCGGTGGCGCGCGCCGATCATCGCGACCCAGCGGTCGGCGCCCAGCCGCGTCGGGTGGTCGTAGCCGTTGACCATGCCGGCCTCGGCCGCGCTGGCCACCACCCAGCGCGCGGCGCAGTCGAAGCGCTCCGTGACCTGCTCCTCGGCGCGCCGGCGCACCGCGTCGCCGGCCACGGCGCAGCCCAGCATCGCCGTCGGCGACGCCATGTCGGCCCAGGGGCCCTCGGCCAGGCGCTCGATGTGGTCGAGGAACTCGGCGCCGCTGGCCAGCAGTTCCGCACCCGGGTGTCCAGCCGCATAGAGCGCCCACTTGAGGCGCGTGTTGCCGATGTCGATGGCGAGAAAGGTCATGGCGGGATTATTGCGACTTTGCGGGCCGGGGTTTACCAATGCTTGCACACGCGTCGGCGGCTGACACCGGGATCGCCATGGGCATGCTTAAAGTGGCAGTCCGATCCACCAACATACGAAGTGAGGACACCATGGGTTTGCTGAGTTTCATCAAGGAAGCGGGCGAGAAGCTGTTTGGCGGTTCGTCGGCGCACGCGGCCGAAGCGGGCACCGACCCGAATGCGGCGGCCGCCGCCGCGATCAAGACCTACATCGAGACGCAGAACCTCGGCCTGAGCAACCTCGCGGTGAGCTATGCCGCGGCCACGGGCGTGGTCACGCTGGCCGGCAATGCGCCCTCGCAGGAAGCCAGCGAGAAGGCCGGCCTCGCGGCGGGCAATGTCGCCAACGTGACCAGCGTCGACAACAACCTGGTCGCGCCGGCCGCGCCGCCCGCCCAGTACCACGACGTGGTGCGCGGCGACACGCTGTCGGCCATCTCCAAGAAGTACTACGGCGACGCCAACAAGTACAACGCGATCTTCGAGGCCAATAAGCCCATGCTGAGCAACCCGGACAAGATCTATCCGGGGCAGAAGCTGCGGATTCCGCCGTTGAACTGAGCTTCCTTTCGTCGCTCTTTTACGGGAGGCCCACGGCATGCCGTGGGCTTTCTTCTGAGTGCCGTCGGTTCGGCTGCGTCCTCTTCCGGATCGATTCAGGCGGCAGGCCTCACGCTTGCACATTGAAAATCCAGGACTTGCCGAACGTCGCCTTATTGGCAACAATCGTCGCCTAATGAGCAACGAAACCTCCCTGATGGACCTGCTGTTTCCCGCAGCACGGCAACGTGTGCTGGCGGTGTTGCTGCTGCAGCCCCGCTCTGCCTTCCATCTGCGGGAGCTTGCGCGCCTGACCGACAGCCATGCGGGCACGCTGGGGCGGGAGGTGGACAAGCTGGCGCGCACCGGCCTGCTGCTGCGCAGCGAACAAGGCAACCAGGTGCGCTACAACGCCAACACGGGCCACCCCCTGTTCGAGGACCTGGCAGCCCTGTTTCTCAAGACGCATGGCGTGGTGCCTGCCGTGCGCGAAGCGCTGGCGCCGCTGGATGCACAGATCCGGCTGGCACTGGTGTTCGGCTCGGTGGCACGCGGCACGCCTTCGCCGGGCAGCGATGTGGACCTGCTGGTGCTGGGCGACGTCAATTTCATGACGCTGGCACAGGCGGTGTTTCCTCTGCACGCGGCGCTGGGCCGTGAGGTGAACACGGTGCTCTACGCACCAGAGGAATTCGCGCAACGCGTGCGCACTGGCGATGCCTTCGCGCGCGACATCCTGGCCAAGCCACAACTGTTTGTGAAGGGAGGCGCCGATGAGCTTGCAGAACTTGCTGGCGATCGGGCGGTTGCAGGCCCACCAGCCTGACGCGGCGGGCATCGCCAAACTGCTTCAGGCCGCGCGGCGGAACCTGGCCGACGCGCAAGTTGTACAGGTCAGCGCCGACAACCGCTTCGATGCAGCCTACAAATGCATCATGCAATGCGCGATGCTGGGTTTGTGGGCCAACGGCTACCGCACGTCTACCAGCCAACCCGGCCACCACCAGACGGCCATCCAGAGCCTGGGCCTGACGATGGGTGTGGCGCAGCCGGAGATCATCGTGCTCGATGCGCTGCGTCGGCAACGCAACGTGAGCGACTACGAGGGCGACCCGGTGTCCACTGCCACGCTGCAGGCCTGCATCGGCCAGGCCGCGCAATTGCTGGCCGTTGCCGAAACCTGGCTCCGTGCCCATCGCCCCGATCTCCTGACCCCGCCCTGAGCCGTTGGAATGGACTCCGCCGTGGCTTCAAGGCCTTCGGCCTCGCGGCGGTCGCGCGTCAGTTCTGCTTCCAGGGCAGCCCGTGCCTGCGCCAGCCGCCGGTCTGCCCGCGGTGCCCGTTCTCGTCCGGGTTGCCCTCAAAGCCCTCGAGGATGTTGTAGGCCTTCAAGCCCAGTTCGGTGGCGCGCTTCGCGGCCGCGATGGAGCGCACGCCGCTGCGGCACAGCAGCACCAGCTTCCGGCCGCCCTCGCCCGCGGCGCGCACGCCCTCGTCGAACGCGGGGTTGAGCGCCATGCCCGGCCATTGCTTCCAGGCCAGCGGCACGGCACCGGGCACGTAGCCCACCCACTCGCGCTCGGCGTCGGTGCGCACGTCGACCAGCACCGCCTCGCCGCTCGCCATCCATTGCGCGGCCTGCGCGGGCGTCACGTCGCCGGCATAGCCCTTGTCATTCACGGGTTCGGTCATCTCTTTTCGTCCTTTGGATCCAGTCACCTGGCTGTGATTTTCACTGGCGCGCCAAAACCCTGCCGGCCGCGCTTGCGCAACCCTCAACGCCGCTCCACATAGGGCCGCGCCTGCAGCAGCACGATGCGGTCGCCGACCGTCGCCCACTCGATGTCCTGGTCCACACCGTCGAAGCGGCGCTTGACCGCCGCGCCCACCGTCGCCAGCCGCACGACGAGCTCGTCGGTCAGCACCGCGCGCCCCTCCTCCACCGGCACCTCCTTCACGCCACCGTCCTTGTCGAGCTGCAGCGAGGTGGCTTCGGCCGAACGGCTCAGCACCTGGATCACCTTCGACCAGCGCGAGTACATCACCTGCTCCGCCACGCGCCGGCCTTCGACCACGCGGATGCCGATGCCGCGCTTGGCCGAGATGTAGGTGGTGTGCGCATGGCCGGCGTCGAAGGGGTCGCGGGTGATCATCACGCCGGCGTTCGTGGCGTCGATGGCGGCCTGTACGAACACCCCCATCAGCACCGACTGGGCACCGAAGCCCGCAGCGCCGCGCGCCTCCCAGGCCTCGGGGTTGAACACCGAGGCCCAGACCGTCTTCACCGCGCGTTCGAGCGCATCGCCGTTCCGGACGTTGGGCACGGTGGTGTAGAGCCCCGCGCCGCTGAAGCCGGGCAGGTCTTCTGAATTGGACGAGCTGCGCACGAACACACCGCCGCCGCCCAGTTGCGCCTGCCAGGCGGCGCGCCACGAGGCCGCGGTGCCGGCGTCGACGGGCCACTGCACGATCTCTTCGCGCAGTTGCGCCAGCGCCTGCTGGCGGATCGTCGGGTCGCTCGCGAAACCGGGCTGCTGCTGCATGCGCGCGATGCGCTCGACCAGGCCGTGGGTGCGCATGAAGCGGTCGTAGTGCCCGAAGGGAATGCAGAAGCCGTCGGGCACCGAGGTGCCGGGAATGCGCGCGGCCTGCAGGGCGCCGAGGTTCGCGGCCTTGGTGCCGCATTGCGCGCTGTTTCGCGCACGCAACGACGCCAGCGGCAGCAGGCGGTCTTCACGCAGGTCGGGCCGGGTGGCCTGGGCCGCGCCGGGCGTGGCGCCGGTGGACGCGGTGCGCACGGCGCGCGGCGGCAGCGCCACGATTTCTTCGGCCGTGAGGCGCCGCACCTGGTAGCCCGAGGCCGCGACCTTCAGCGCCACCCACTGGCCCGCATGCTCCTTCAACACGGCCGCCGCGTCGCGCACGTAGGCATTCGGGATGCCCCAGCCCTTGGCCAGCAGGTTGACGTGCGACAGCGCGGTGGAGGGCCGCTCGGTCAGCACGCCGGCCACGGGCGGCAGGCCGAGCGGCACCTCGCGCAGCACCGCGATGTCGTCGGGCCGCAGCGCGCCCAGGCCCGCAGCGCCGTCCACGATGCGCACGCGGCCGGTGGCGGTGCCGAGGTTCAGCGGCAGGAAGGGCTGGGCGCGGATCAGCGCCGCCTGGCTCACGAAGTCGACACCGGCCTCCTGCGCGACCCGGTCGTGCAGCGTGGAATTGGTCTTGAATTTCACCGGCGCGAAGAAGCTGGCCTTCACCTGCGCATCGGCCTGCCGCAGCAGCGCCGCGGTGAGCCGGTCGCCTTCCCAGAACTCGTAGGTGAAGCTGCCGATGTTCTGCTGCCAGCTCAAGGTGCCGAACAGGAAGCGCCGGTCGGGCACCAGGTAGTTGCGGTCGATCTCGCGCTTGCCCGCGCGCGGCGAAAGCCCGGTGTCGCGCACGAAGCGCACATGCAGCTGGTAGCGCGGCGTGTCGAGGTAATAGGTGCGCACCGGCCTGGCCTGCCGGTCGACGACGAACAGCACATGGGCCAGCTGCATCGGCGTGCCGGCGTCGTAGACCCGGGCCAGCGCGTCGAAATCGGCCCGCTGTCGCAGGGCCGGCAGCGACCCCGGCACCCCGGCGCGCGGCGTGCCCTGGGCGGCCGGCCCCTCGGCTTGCGGCGGGTTCTGCTGCTGGTAGTAGGACGGCTTGCGCGCGAGCTGCGCCGCGGCCGGCGCGACGGCCATCGCGCACAGCGCCAGCGCCGACAGCCACACGCGTGCCTGGCCCGCCGCGCATCTCCTTGCGTTGTTCCTCATGTGGATCCCTCGTTGCGACGCGGATTCTCGCTCGTGCCGGCGCCAAGTCCCGACCGCGGCACTGTCTTCGGCCCGCCGCTACAGTGGCCGCAAGGAGCTCTTTCTCATGCGCACATTCGACTTCGATCTCTTCGTCATCGGCGGCGGCAGCGGGGGCGTGCGCGCCGCCCGCATGGCCGCGCAGACCGGTGCCCGCGTCGGCCTGGCCGAAGCCGCCGAGCTGGGCGGCACCTGCGTCAACGTGGGTTGCATTCCCAAGAAGCTCTACAGCTACGCGGCCGGCTATGCCGAGGCCTTCGCGGAAAGCGCGGGCTACGGCTGGACGCTGCCCGAGGCGCCGCGTTTCGACTGGGCCCACCTGAAGACCCAGCGCGCCAAGGAGATCGGCCGGCTCAACGGCGTCTATGCCTCGCTGCTGAAGAATTCGGGCGTCACGCTGGTCACCGGCTGGGCCCAGTTCATCGACGCCCACACGGTGGAGATCGACGGCCGGCGCCACACCGCCAAGCACCTGCTGGTGGCCACGGGCGGCACGCCCTTCGTGCCCGACTTCCCGGGGCGCGAACACGCCGTGAGCTCCGACGCGATGTTCGACCTCGACCCCTTCCCGAAGCGCCTGCTGGTGGTGGGCGGCGGCTACATCGCCTCCGAGTTCGCCTCGATCTTCAACGGCCTGGGCGCCCAGGTCACGCAGCTGCACCGCCGCGCCCACCTGCTCACCGGCTTCGACGACGACGTGCGCCAGTTCGTCGCCCATGAGATGGGCAAGGCCGGCGTCGACATCCGGCTCAACAGCGAGGTCGCATCGATCACGCGCGGTGCGCAGGGCCTGACCGCCACGCTCACGCGCGGCCAGCAGATCGAGGCCGACACGGTGCTGTTCGCCACCGGCCGCGTGCCCAACACACAGGGCCTGGGCCTCGAGGCCGCGGGCGTGAAGCTCGACGACAAGGGCGCCATCGCGGTCGATGCGCACTACCGCAGCTCGGTGCCGTCGATCCACGCGGTGGGCGATGTGTCGACCCGCGTGCAGCTCACGCCGGTGGCACTGGCCGAGGCGATGGTGGTGGTCGACCAACTGTTCGGCAAGGGCCAGCGCCGGCTCGACTACGAGTTCATTCCCACGGCCGTGTTCACGCACCCGAACATCGGCACCTGCGGCTACAGCGAGATCGATGCACGCGCGAAGTTCGGCGAGGTGACGGTGTGCTCCAGCGAGTTCAAGTCGCTGCGCCACACGCTGTCGGGCAGCACGGAACGCACCTTCATGAAGCTGGTGGTCGACAAGAAGAGCGACCGCGTGGTCGGCCTGCACATGGTGGGCGCCGACGCCGGCGAGATCGTGCAGGGCTTCGCGGTGGCGATGCGCGCGGGCGCGACCAAGGCGCTGTTCGACAGCACGGTGGGCATCCATCCCACGGCGGCCGAAGAGTTCGTGACGATGCGCGAACCCATGCCAGGCTAGGCCTGCTTCTTTCCTTCCAGCAGCTTCACCAGCACGAACAGCACCCGGTTCGCGGGCGTGGGCACGCCCAGTGCCTCGCCGCGCCGCACGACCAGGCCGTTGAGGTGGTCGATCTCGCTGAGCTTGCCGCGCGCCAGGTCCTGCGCGGTCGATGAGTATTGCGAGGGCATGGTCTGCGCGATGGCGCGCACGGCGGCGGCGGTGTCGCCCGGCACCGCGATGCCTTCGGCCTTGGCCACCGCCAGGCATTCGGCCACCACGTCGCGCAGCACCTCGGTCACGCCCGCGCCCTGCGCCAGCAGGCCATAGGGCAGTTGCGTGATGGCCGACAGCGCGTTGTAGGCGCAGTTGAGGATCAGCTTGGCCCACAGCGCGCCGCGCACGTTGTCGGAAATCTGCGTGGGCACGCCCGCGGCGATCAGCTGCCCGGCCACTTCGACGCTGCGGCGCGCAGGCGCGATCACCAGCTCGCCGCGCCCGTGGTGCTTCACATGGCCCGGTCCGGCCATCTCGGTCGCCACGTAGACCACGGCCGCGGCCACCTCGTGCGACGGCAGCACCGCGCGCACGCGTTCGTCGTTGTCCACGCCGTTCTGCAGCGTGAGCACCAGCGCGTCGGGCGCGAGGTGCGGTGCGATCTGCGCCGCGGCCGCTTCGCTGTCGGTGGACTTGACGCAGAACAGCACCAGGTCGGCGCCCTGCACCGCGTTCGCTTCGGTGCTCGCCTCGAGCTGCACCTGTTCGTCGAAGGCCTGGGTCTGCAACCGCAGCCCGCGGGCGCGGACGGCCTCCACATGCGAAGGCCGGCCGATCAGCACCACCGCGTGGCCCGCGCGCGCCAGCATGGCGCCGTAGTAGCAACCGACCGCGCCGGCGCCCATGACTGCAACTCTCATCGATTCGTCTCCTTGGATGTTTCGATGATCATGCCTCGGCTTCGATGCCCTGGTGTCGGCTCAGGCGTCGGCCATCCCGATCTCCGCCAGGATCTCCTGCGTGTGCGCCCCGAGCGAAGGCGCCGGGTGGCGCAGCACGCAGGGCGTGCCCGACAGCTTGAGCGGAAAACCCAGCATCCTCACCGTGCCATGGCCCGGGTGCTCGACGTCGATCACCATCTGCTGCTGCGCGACCTGCGGATCGGCCAGGGCCTGCCCAATGCCCTGCACCAGCCCGCAGGGCACGCCCGCGGCATTGAGCCGGTCCAGCCAGTGGGCCTGGGTGTCGGCCGACAGCTTGTCGTTGATCAGGCGGTTGAGTTCATGCCGGTGCACGATACGCTGGTCGTTGGTCGAGAAGCGCGGCTCCTCGAGCACGGCCTCCAGGCCCAGCGCGGCCAGGAAGCGGCGCAGGATCGCCAGCGTGCTCGGCGCCACGGCGATGTCGCCGTCGCGGGTGGAGAACAGGCCGTAGGGCGAGGTGATCGGATGGTCGTTGCCGCAGCGCTCGCCCGCCCGTCCCGTGGCCAGGAAGTCCGACGCCAGGTAGGCGAACATGCTCATGATGCCGTTCATCATCGAAGACTCGACGCGCTGCCCCCGGCCATTGTGCTCGCGGGCGCGCAAGGCGCCCACCACGCCGAAGGCCGCATAGAGCCCCGCCACCAGGTCGGTGATCGGCAGGCCGCTGCGCAGCGCGGGGCCGTCGCGTTCGCCGTTGACGCTCATGAAGCCGCTCATGGCCTGGATCACGAAGTCGAAGGCCGGGCGGTCGGCATAGGGGCCGGTGGCGCCGTAGCCGCTGATGCTCGTCACGACCAGGCGCGGGTTGATCGCCTCGAGCCGGGCATCGTCGAAGCCCATCTCGTCCAGCACGCCCGGGCGGAAGTTCTCGACCAGCACGTCGGCGCTTTCGAGCAGACGGGCCAGCACCTGCTTGCCGCGCTCGGAGCGCAGGTCCAGCGTCATCGAGCGCTTGTTGCGGTTGAAGGCCGCGAAGTACCAGCTCAAATCGTCGACGATGGCACCGGCCTGGCGGATCGCATCGCCCTCGCGCGGGTCCTCGATCTTCACGACGTCGGCGCCCATGTCGCCCAGCAGCATGGTGCAGAACGGTCCGGAGAGAATCCGCGTCAAGTCGATGACCCGGATGCCCGCCAGGGGTTGCAGGGGCGCGGCGCTCACCCGGCCGCCGTCTGCACTTCATCGGCCGCATGCAGGCGCAGGCGGGGTCCGGCGCGCATCACCTGGCCAGCCAGCGGCTTGCCCAGCGCCTGCTCCATGCGCTGCGCCACGCCGATCGCCTGGTCGAGATCGATACCGGTCTCGTAGCCGCTTTCCTGCAGCAGGAACACCAGGTCCTCGGTGCAGATGTTGCCCGTGGCGCCCGCGGCGAACGGGCAGCCGCCCAAGCCGCCGACCGAGGCGTCGAAGCGGCGAATCCCCTCCTCCAGCCCGACCAGCGCATTGGCCAGTCCGATGCCGCGCGTGTTGTGCAGGTGCAGGCTGAACGCCACGTGCGGGAACGCGGCCCTGAGCGCACGCACCACGCTGCGCACGTTCGACGGCGTCGCCATGCCGGTGGTGTCGCCGAGCGTGATGTGGTCGATGCCGAGGTCGACGTAGGCCTGCGCGATGCGCGTCACGTTGGCCAGCTCGACTTCGCCCTCGAACGGGCAGCCGAACACGACCGCCATGCCGCCGAGCACGTCGATGTCGGCCGCGCGCAAGCGATCGGCCACGGCCGCGAAGCCGTCGATCGAATCGTCGATGCTGCGGTTGAGGTTCTTGCGGTTGTGCGTCTCCGAGGCCGAACACAGCAGCACGCCGCCGTCGAGCGTGGTCTGCGCCGCGCGGTCGGCCGCGCGCACGTTCGGCGTGAGCGCCATCAGGTAGGTGCCCGGGCGGCGCGTGATGCCGTCGATCACCTCGGCGGCGTCCGCCAGTTGCGGCACGGCCTTGGGCGACACGAAGGAGCTCACCTCGATCTGCCGGATACCGCTTTCGATCATGGCGTTGATGATCTCGATCTTGCGGGCGGCGGGAACGAGGGTCTTCTCGATCTGCAAGCCGTCGCGGGTGCCGACCTCGACGACGTCGACCCAGCGGTCGTTGCGAATGGTCTGTGCGGGCGCTGTCATGGATGCCTTTCTTTTCTGTGCAAGAGCGTCGTTGTTGAAGTTCAGTTGAGCCGCACACCGGTGCTGGCGATGATGTCTTTCCAGGTCGAGAAGTCCTTCCGCACGAACGCACCAAAGGCCTCGGGAGTGCTCGATTCGGCGGCGATGCCCTGCTCCAGCAGCGCGGCGCGCACTTCGGGGCGCGCCAGCACCTTGTTCAGTTCCATGTTCAGCTTGGCCACCACGTCGGTCGGCATGCCCGCGGGCCCCAGCAGCCCCCACCAGGCAGTCACGTCGAAGGCCGGGTAGCCGAGTTCGGCAATGGTCGGCACATTCGGCAGCGTCGGGCTGCGCTGGGCCGTGCTCACCGCGAGGGCTCGCATGCGGCCGGACTGCAGGTGCGGCATGGCCGAGGCGATCGATGCGCCGACCAGGGTGACATGGCCGCCCAGCAGGTCGACCATGGCCGGGTTGGAGCCCTTGTAGGGCACGTGCTGCAGGTCGACACCGGCCTGCTGGCGCAGCATCTCGCTCGTGATGTGCGACACGCTGCCGTTGCCCGAGGTGCCGAAGCTCAGCGTGCCGGGCGCGGCCCGGGCCGCGGCCACCACGTCGGCGAAGGTCTTGTAGGGCGAGCTGCTCGAGGCCAGGATCACGATCGGCGTGGTGCCCATCATGCCGATCGGCGTGAAGTCCTTGGCCGTGTCGAAGCTCACCGGCACCAGGCGCGGGGAGATGATCAGGTTGTCCTTCTGGCCGACCACGATGTCGTAACCCGCGGGGTTCGCATGCGCCGCGTCGGCCAGCCCCAGGGTGCCGCCCGCGCCCACCTTGTTGTCGACGATGGCCTGCCACTTGGTGAGTTCGGTGAGCTTGGTCGCGAACAGCCGAGCGATGAGGTCGGTGCCGCCGCCGGGCGGGAACGGCGAGATGATGCGGATCGGCTTGGCGGGGTAGCCTTGCGCCTGTGCCAGGCACGCCGCGCACGCCAGCAGCAATGCGCCCAAGATTCTGTGGACCATGTGTTTGTCTCCTGTCTCGTTTTTTGTTCGCACTGCCGCCGGGCCCGAGCCTCCATCGACAGAACGTGGAGCGAATTCATCGCGGCCCTATATTCGCGCCAGCGGGTCCGTCCGGACAAGCGATATACCGAAACCCCACCCCTCTTGAAACAAGATGGCTGGAAACAGCTCCATGCGCCACATCGACCCGACATCCGCCCATCTCTTCCTCGCCATCGTCGAAGAAGGCAGCATCGCCAAGGCCGCGGCGCGCGAGCACATCGTGCCTTCGGCGGTGAGCCGCCGGCTGGGCGAACTGGAGGCGCTGTTCGGCGTGGCGCTGGTCGAACGCAGCCGGCGCGGCGTCACGCCCACGCCGGCCGGCGAAGCGCTGGCCCACCATGCGCGCATGATCCAGCAGGCGATCGATCGCATGAACGGCGAGATGTCCGAGTACCTGAAGGGCGTGCGCGGCCATGTGCGAGTGCGCGTGAGCGCGTCCTCGCTGGCCTCGGGCCTGCCGTCGCAGTTGCAGTCCTTCATGCGGGCCTACAAGCGCGTGCGCCTCGACCTCGAGGAGATGGACACGCCGCAGGTGTTTCGCGAGATCGCCGAAGGCCGGGCCGATGTCGGCATCGCGCCCGACCTGGTGCGGCACGAGGCGCTGGAGCTGTTCCCCTATCGCCGCTACGACCTCGCGGTGGCGATGCCGTCCGGCCATCCGCTGGCCAAGCACAAGGCGCTGCGCTACACCCAGGCGCTGCGCTACGACCAGGTGGAGCTCAGCCGCGTCAGCGCGCTGTCCACCTTGCTGGACAACGCGGCGGCCCAGACCTCGCTGGTCAAGCGCACCCGCATCCGGGTGCACGGCTTCGACAGCGTGTGCCGCATGATCGGGAGCGGCATGGGCATCGGCGTGGTGCCCTCGATGCTGCAGCCGACGCACGCAGGGCTGTACGGCCTGTGCTTCGTGCCGCTGGCCGAGAGCTGGGCCCACCCGCAGATCTGCATCGTGGTGCGGCAGGTCGACCAGTTGCCCAGCGCCGCCCGGGCGCTGGTCGCGCACCTGAGGCCGGCGCCGGCGCCGACGCCGTGATCGCCATGCGCGCATTGCACAATGCCGTCATGCCCTACATGCCTCCTTTCGTCGCCCCCGCCCGCTTCACCGACGCCGCCGCGGCGCTGGCGCAAGTGCAGCTGATCTACCAACAGGCGCTGTCCCACCTGCGCGACTCGATGCTGCGCTTCGTGGCCGGCGAGACGCTGCCCGGCCGGGTGCGCGCCTGCTACCCCTTCGTGCGGGTCCACACCCACACGGTGTCGCGCCAGAGCCCGCCGACCACGGCCGGCCTGAGCTACGGCTTCGTGGCCGGCCCCGGCCGCTACGAGACCACGCTGACCCGGCCCGACCTGTTCCACCACTACTACCTCGAGCAGTTCCGGCTGCTGCTGGAGAACCACGGCGTCGAGCTCGAGGTCGGCACCGCCACGCAGCCGATCCCGATCCATTTCTCCTTCGCCGAGAACGACCACATCGAAGGCACGATGACCGCCGAGCGTCGCGCGCTGATGCGCGACGTGTTCGACCTGCCCGACCTGGCGGCGATGGACGACGGCATCGCCAACGGCACCTACGAAGCCAAGCCCGGCGAGCCGGAGCCGCTGGCGCTGTTCACCGGCGCGCGCGTCGACTACTCGCTGCACCGGCTGCGCCACTACACCGGCACCGCGCCCGAGTGGTTCCAGAACTTCGTGCTGTTCACCAACTACCAGTTCTACATCGACGAGTTCGTGGCGCTCGGGCACGAGGAGATGGCCAAGCCCGACAGCCCCTACGTCGCCTTCATCGAGCCGGGCAACGTGACCCACTACCGCGTCGGCTACGACGGCCCCGAGGGCGGCATGGCGCCGCCGCGGCTGCCGCAGATGCCGGCCTACCACCTGGTGCGCGAGGATCGCACCGGCATCACGATGGTCAACATCGGCGTCGGCCCGTCCAACGCCAAGACCATCACCGACCA
>Ga0182008_10000043_pt1 | contig 117076 bp, 101 predicted proteins | sample Sormic07211129_1_FD_120482 | JGI IMG/M metagenome (GOLD analysis project Ga0182008, IMG submission 120482) | Rhizosphere microbial communities from Sorghum bicolor, Mead, Nebraska, USA - 072115-129_1 metaG | ecosystem: Host-associated > Plants > Roots > Rhizosphere | place: USA: Nebraska... | reverse complement strand
CAATAAATGCACTCCCCAGTCGGTCATTAACCCACCGGCATAATCCCAGAACCAGCGGAAATTGAAGTGATATCTGCTGGCATTGAATGCTCTTTTATTCGCCGGCCCAAGCCACATGGCATAATCAACGCCTGCAGGGGGTAAGGTATCGGGTACTACTGGAGCAGGTTTCATCCAGCCCTGGTAACACCATACTTTTACAGTTCTGATATTTCCCAGCTGGCCGCTCTTTACGAAATCAACAGCATCTTTAAAATGTTGCTGACTGCGCTGCCATTGACCTGCCTGTACAACCTTATTGTATTTTTCCTGTGCTTTGACCATGGTACTGCATTCGACAATGGAGTTGCCGACCGGCTTTTCAACATATACATCTTTACCTGCCTGTACTGCATGAATCATCATCAGGGCATGCCAGTGATCGGGTGTCCCGATAATTACTGCATCGATATCTTTATTATCGAGCAGCGCACGGTAATCTTTATATCTTTTTACTTTTGCGGCGTCAACATTCATCGACTTTAATTCGGTCATCCTTTCATCAAGCACATTGGCATCACTGTCACACAAGGCGATCAGGTTTACTCCTGGTACTTTGAGGGCCGCTTTGAGGTCAGACCATCCCATGCCTTTGATTCCTATTACACCAATATTGATTTGGTCGTTTGCGCCAATAGTCTTATTGAAAAGGGCATAGGCGGGATTGTCTAATGCAGAAAGCAGGGCAGTGGTTCCAACTGCGGTTGCAGCGTAGTTGAGGAAATTTCTACGGTTTAACATTTAATTTGGTTTACGGTTCATACTGGAAATAAATTACGAAATAATTAGTGGAGTATCCAAGATATATCGTTAGAGTTCATAAGAATGTTACCCGGATCACTTATTAGGTTTTTCAATACATACTCTCCATTTCCATTCTTGAATGTCTTGAAGAATTTTGCTGGTAATACAAATTAGTTTTTTTAATAAGATTATTTTTTATTACAAACCGGCTAATTGGCACGGCTATTCTCCGGTTGGACTTTTCTCTGGGGTTGGGTGAGCCTTTCGGTGTCCCCTAAACGGTAGGTGGCAGTAAGCCTGAAATAACTATTGTCAAAGCGCCTGTTATAGTACACCTGCGTTTTGCCCACATTGTAATCCCCCTCGGCGATTGTGCGGTTAAAAATATCGTTGGCGGTGAATCCCAGCTTTAGTTTGCCCATAGTTTTTTCTATTCCAGCAGTAACGATGGAGCGTTTATTGTCATGCCGGATGCCGTAATAACGGTCGCCCAGGTACCAAGCCAGCAATTGCAATTTGACACCGTGCTGCAAACTGAAGGTATTACTGCTATACAGGTAAGCTTGGGGTGTTACTTTTCCGGTCGCGTAATTATTCTTGTCATCAAAGGAACGACCATAGGTGATGCTGGCTGTGTTGATCGATTGCCACCAGTTACCGACAGAAAACGGCTTCGTCACCGAAACAACAAAAGTATGGTCGCTGCTTCCATTGATGGACTTGAGCACATAGCTTTCGGGCGTATTGCCCCGCAGGGCTGCGCCCGAAAGCGGGTCTATCGTATAAGTGTAGCCGATCTTCAGTTCTGTCCGGTTAAAATTGGTGCCAATTTCGAAGCTATGAACTTTTTCCGGCACCAGGTTGGGGTTGCCTTCAATGGTGGTAAAAGCATCCTGATAGGTGACAAAGGGGTTGAGTGCCTGGTACCTGGGACGCGTGATCCTGGCATTGTAGGATGCCCTGAGCTTCTTTCCGTTTTTTAGCGGAAGCTCTAATTGGAGATTTGGAAAGATATTCAGGTAAGCTTTGCTGAAATCTTGTCCTTCACCTGCAGTAGTGCTCAGTTGATAGGTGGTCCACTCGCTGCGGACACCCAGGATGATACCCAGTTTTCCTGTATTGGCAGAAAGACTGCCATAGGCTGCGGCGATCGTTTCATGATAGTCGAACAAGCTGGAGAGGATCTCTTCAGGCGAATAAGGCCCTTCCGGATCGGTCGCAGTAAGGAAGCGGGTATCTGAATTGTTGCCGACATGGCTGAATCTGAATCCGCCCTCCAATTTCAAGTCTTTCCTGAAATATTTGGTGCGGTCGGCTTGAACGGAGGCAATATTCAGGCGTTGGGAAAATGTATTTAACAGGTAGCGCGGAATGGTGCCGCCGAATTCTTTGATCTGATCTTCATTAGTGGTCCGGTAACCAGCATACTGGGCGGTAAGAAAAAAGGTGGAACCGAGCGTATCTGTATTTTTTGTAAAGTCAGCCATGATCGTATTGTTCTTACGGAGTTCGTCCCTGGCAATGCCGCTGCCGTAGGTATTGTTGGTGGTCAGGGTAGTGATCTGGTTGCGGCTGTCCACGGTGCCTCCGAGATGGTATCTATTGCCACTATAGGAAATCGATAACATCGGTCCGGAAGAAAAGCGGTAGGCGGCGCCTGCGCCATAGGTCGTATAAACATTATAATCCCGGTTCCAGTCCGTGGTCAGGTCTGAATTGAGGTAATCAGCCGGATCCGGCCTGTTCCTGACGGTATGCAGCAATTCGCGGCCGCTGCCTTTCAATAAGGCGATATTCGCCAAAAGTGACAGTTTGTTTTTTGTATAACCCAGATCAGCAAAGCTGTTGGCATTGGCGCCGGCAAAACGGGATGCCGTTAAATGCTGGCTGATCTGGCCATTTAGTCCTTTTTTACCGTTGGGCATTTTAGTAGTGATATTGATCACCGCCCGTCCTCCGGCGTCATATCTCGCAGAAGGATTGGCGATGATCTCGATCCTGGTGATTTGTGAAGCAGGGATACTACTTAGACGCTCGGCAGGTATTAGTGTGCCGTTCAGATAGATTATGGCCTCACCCTTACCTTGAAGGGAAATGACACCTTCATTCACCGTAATCCCGGGAGTCCTTGAAAGGATCTCGGTCACGGAACTGCTGCTGGCCAGGATCGTACCGGCAACGTTAATCTCCAAATTGCCGGCACTCCCGTAACGCATCGGCGGTACCGCAGACCGGATGGTGACTTGTCCGAGCATGGTCTGGTTCTCTCGGGGAATGATCGTACCCAGGTCAATTTCACTTTTTCCGGTAAAGCTGACATGGATGCTGGTATCTTTAAACATGAGGGAGCTGAGCTTCAACATAAGGCGAGTATGCGCCAGATCGGCAATGGCAATAGTTCCGTTGAAGCTGCTGTTTTTGATGCGCTTCCCGATGGAGTCGGTCAACAAATAATTGCCTGCCAACGGGGTACCGGTTACATCGGTCACAAGTGCGGAAATAGTTTGGATCTGCGCATAAGCGGATATACCCGGCGCGAGTAAACAAAATAATATAAATGTAAATTTCATATTGTTCGGACTTTGAATGTCCAAAACTATATTGGAGGATCAGCAATGAGGTTTTGAAGCTGAGATTCAGGCGTACGGATTTATAAATCTGAACCTGCTTTATAATGCGCCGGGGTAGTACCCTTATGCTTTTTAAAGGCTGTATAGAAAGTTGACTTGGAATTGAATCCTACCGCATAGCCGATCTCTTCCAGTTTGATTGCTTTGTCATTCGAGATCAGTTTGCAGGCCCGTTCGATTCGATATTCGTTAATATACACGGCAAAGCTTTTGCCCAGGTTATCATTTAGCAGCTGAGAAAGCTGGTGCCCGGAAATATTGAGCATTTTGGCCAGGTCGTTCAGCTTCAGATCAGGGTCTTTATACAATTCCTGATCGGTAATGGTCTTTTGCAGCTTTTGGGTAAGGGTTAGTGCTTGTTCCTCAGTGAATTTTTTATTGGCATAACGTTCTGTTACTTCATTTCCTAAAAATGTGGTGTCAGATTTTCGGCGGTTAACAAATAAAGGAATATTCAGGTACAGCAGCAGCGAAAAGAACAGCGCCCCGCTGATATAAACTATGCCGGAAGATCCGAAGAAAACGATCAGGTAAGTGATAAAGATCACCGCGTTGGCCACATAGATGGACAGGATCGGTCTTTCGCCCGGTAACAGTTTCTCCGTTGGTGACAACGCGCGGGCCACCAGCTTCCTGAGCAGCCAGCTGGTCAGCAAGACATAAACCGCCCACTGGAGATAGATCAGGTGTACGATATAATGGTTCCAGTCCCAGGGATGGCTCTGGTAAGGGAGGATAATGCCAACCGTTGCGATCAGCGCGATCCAGACTCCATAAATATATTTCCAGGCAGCGGGCATTTGTTGGTATTGCCCCAGCGCGGCCTTGGTAAAATAATAAAGCGAAGGCCCAATCATAAAACAAGCCGACAGGCCGATCTGTAAATAGATACGAGGCAAGTCCGGATAAAAATAAATTAAGGTGACCTTGGCGATGCGCAGGCTCAGTGCCAGCAGCAGCAAGCCCAAAAAGCGGGATGCGGGCGAAGCTGGTTTTTTAAAAGCCAGTAAGTAAAAACCCAGGATAAGCCCGTTAAAAGCCCCTAAGGTGCTGAAGAAAAATAAAAGTTCTTTTCCAATGCTCATATGTCGCTGTGGTTCAAATATAAACTTTTGCTGTCATATCTATGGTTTCGGGACATCTGATATTTATCGGGATATAAATTTAAGATTGGTTAATTACTTATCCTTTTCTTAAGGACCATACAGGACCTGAGCTGGCTTAAATATTAATTTCTATCATTACCGAAGTGCCTTTGCCTGGGGTCGATTAAACATCGCCAATTAAAAACCATCTTTTAGATCTTCTTCTAAAGGCTGAAAAATCATCTTTTTTAATGATTGATGCGCCTAGCCAGTCCTTCTACTTTTACATTGTTGATTAAATTTTAAAACATGAAAAAGCTACTCTTTACAGCCATAGGTATTTGTTTTTTTAATGTACTACAGGCACAAATTTTAAAGTCTGAAAATGGTAATGCAAATAGTCAACAAGCTTTTACTGGTTCTAATCAAACAAATTCACCTACTGCATTATCTGGTCATATTAAATACGAAGTTTGGGAATGTAATTGTCCTAACCTTGCGACAAACACGCTGATAACAACAAAATTAAATACGATCGTAATATCTCTCAATGGTAAATACTAATAATCTGTTTTGGAGATTAAACAAAACATTTGTTCCGAACCATTAAATCTTTTTACACATGAAAAAACTATTAATTACTATATCCTGTTTTCTAGCTTGTCTTACTATAAACGCACAAAATACTTTTGTTGGTGTTTGGGAAGGTGTACAAACCAATATGCAGGGTTATTATCCTGGAGATATACAGTTTGAGCTAAAAGCCAACAATGAGTTTTTATTGAAAGACAAGGCCACCAATACTGTTAAATACCGAGGCACTTATACCGTTTCTGGCAATGCTGTTAGTGGGAAATATCTGGAAACAAACGGCAGTACCAGCAGTACAATTACATTTGCCGGCACATTTGATGCTACCACAAAAAAGCTGACCTGTACATACGGATATGATGCCTCCACAAGGTTGGGCAAATGGACAGTTTCTCAAAAAAACATTCCGCCTCCTGCAGCAGCACCGACAGCTACGGCCTACATCACTGCCGAGGACAGTAAATATTACCTGCAGGTGGCCAAGGTTACATTAGGTACCGGCAATGATAATAAAGATAAAGGCGCACCATTAACCATAAAGATATTTCCAAGGATTGATCAAACCTATCAGTTTGGGGGTTTATGGCTGGATAACTATACTGGTGAACTTAAGAAATGGGAATGGTGGACAATTGACGTACCAAGGGCGCCAAAGTACACCGAAGCCAGGAATACATTGGCGCTATATAAAAAATATGGTCTTGTCTTAGAAATCCTTTACAGTAGTTATGGCGGGCCTTTCCCGCTTACAGATGCGTGGAAATTAGATAAAGTTTTACTTGACCTGCGTTTTATCAATTACATTGGCCAATGGCATCCGCAATTGGGTAACCTGCATATAGAAATCCCTGGCAGCAGTTTGTTGTTCAATAAAAAGACCTGTGTGCTATGGATATATCTTGATGGATATTTTAAGCCATTGCCGCCGAAGGTTGAAAATAATTGCAACTGATGGTATTGGTCTGGCAAGTTTGCAATTTCTAAAAAAATCATATTTTTTAATGGTTGATGGGGGTTTTCTCGTTTTGCAGCAGAATTTTAAGTGTTTTGATAGAAAATTGCATGAATTGACTTAAGTTAGTAAATGCCTAATGCGCTGCAGTCTTAGAAAATTCATTACCACTACTCCAGAAACAATCAACATAATTCCTATAACCGCCGGTAAGTCCATTTTTTGTTTAAAAATGAAGACAGAAATCACTGCAGTTGATACGATGCAAAGTCCAGCCCACATAGAGTAAGCAGTACCTAATATAAAGGTAGCCGCTCAATATATAGGAACTCATGATGGCTACACTACCCCTATGGAGGAGGTATTGATGCGGTGTGGTGCTTCCTGAATTGATGAAAGATTGGAATTATTCAGGTTTATTTACGCGCCATCTCGACCATTTGCACTACTTCTTCTGCTGCGGCTTCATTTTTGCCTTCAAAACCAGAAAGTTTAAAGCGAACTTTACCCTGTCCGTCAATGATAAATTTAGCCGGTATGCCGTCAATCCCAAACGCATCAGCGGCTGGACTACGCTTGGTAACTGGATCTCTTGGATCCATATAGAGATCAAACTTGTAATCGCGCTTACTCAGGAAGTTTTTTGCATCTGCCAGAGGGTTTGGCTCATTTTCCCAGGTATGGATGAATAGGAATTTAACATTAGGGTCATTGGCATATCTATTTACCGCCATTTGCATCGCGGGAAATGAAGCCACACAAGGTCCGCACCAGGTTGCCCAGAAATCCAGAACAATTGTTTTGCCTTTGAAATCTGCTAAGGAGACGATTTTTCCATTCACATCCGTTACTGTGAAATTTGGTGAAGCTTCATTAATCATCAATTTTGAAACGTTGCTTTTGATCTTATCAATAAAATCTTTTTTCAACTCGGCTATATAAGTATCAACATCCTTACCGGGGTTTAATTTTGTATAACCGTTTTTTACCTGTTCAATATACCTTTGATCGAACTTACCTTCTTTCACTGCTTTTGCCAAAACAGGTAATGCCTCCTCATATTTGCCATTTAAGCTAGATAAAAATGCATAATTTTCAATCAGTTCGCTATCTCTGTTTTTTATGCTGTTATAGGCTTCCGAGGTATATTTATATGCCTCATCAACTTTACCTGCGTTGAAAAGTAACTTACCATAAATGTTGATATAGTCATCATAAGTGGATTTGGGATCCAATTTCAATGGCTGACTGAGCCCCGTCATGGCCTTTATTTTTTTTGCTTCCTCCAGTTCGCCGGTAGCCAGATCCAGAGCAGCTGTATTGTTAATTGCTGCCATGAGTTCAATTGCCATGATCAGTCCCCTCACCTTAAATACAGGATCCTTCATCGAATTAATGTGTTGAAGAACTTTGGTTGCATCTGGAACTTCAGCATATGCGCTGGACAACAAACTCTTCTCCATATCAAGGTTGAGGTTTGGATAGGCTTTTATCAACGATTGGAGATGTATTTCCATTTCTGGAATTCCTTTTAATTTTAAAAATGACATCATCCTCATCATTCTCGCATTCTGACTTTGAGGGTATTTTTTTTGCAGCGTTTTAGTCAAGGCTTCTTTTTTTGCTGCATTCTTATCATAGTACTGGATTAGTAGCATCAGATCTTCATCTGTACCATTTTCCATTACCTTTATCTTTTGCTCACGAAGCTTCACATTTTTTTCACTCTTTAATGCCTTTAACTTTGAATCATCCCCCACATCTTCTCTTTGTTGCGCCATCATGCTTAAGGAACTAAGCATCAAAATAGCTAGAATTATTTTTTTCATGTTATTTCTGTTATTTAATATTTTCCTTTAAAAATTTTCCAAGTACAGCTACAGGCATAACGATACTTGAAGTTCTGCTTCGCCTGGCAATGTTTAATCCGTAAAACTGTCCGTCGATGTCGAACACAGGACTACCGCATTCATTTGCCTGAATAGCCGCGTCATGGACCAGCACATTTTTAAAACCATCAGAACGAGCGCTTCGTCCTCCGGGGTATTCAAATGAAACGTGTCTCACCGTAGGTTGTGCTTCAAGATATAAGCTAAATTGCATTGGACGGCCGGCTCTGATAATATCTAGCGAAATGGAGTCACCCGCTATATATCTGCCAAATTCATTGTCGTAATCCGACGCCGTATTCACAGTTACCCCGTTAATTTTGATCACCTGATCTTTTTCCTTCAGCAAAGAAGCAACTGGGCTATTTTTGTCAATTCTGCTAATTGTTATTTTACCATCCTGATAAGCTGCGCCTGCCCCCAGATATCCTATACTGGTATTCAGCGGCATATTGGTATAAGCAGCACTCAGTACACCAACTTTAGTTGAATCTTTCCCCAATGCAGAAACCAGGATCTTACCCAGATCCTTTTGCCTGAGATCAGGATTTTCAGTATTGGACTCTAGCCTGATACCACCGTCAACTTTCTCGGCAACTTTTAACAAAACCAGATCATTATCCATTTCTCTCTTCAGAATTTTAGCAGGGAAAGTACCGTCACTCATTTTAAGTACCGGATTGCTGCCAACCATTGAACTTTTACTGATGATATACGTAGCACCGCCAAAATCGATCAAAGTACCGAGGATAGAAAGCTGTTGTACTCCACGGTTACTTTTAAGCTCAACCACGCTCTTTTTATATTCAGCTGAAATCCCAGCAATCTTTTCAAGCTCTGGAACAATCTCCATCGATATGGGAGCTGCCAAAGCCGGCAGGTGATCAGCTATAGGTAATTCTTTGTAATCCTTCGCGATGTTAAGTGCAGTCCAGTATTTTAAAAAATGATCAGCCGGAACATCATAATTCTGGGCTTCATTTTCTTTGATCCAGCTATGTATACCGACCACGCGACCAAGTACATCAAATAAAGGGCCTCCGGAATCTCCAGGTTCCATTTTCGCCGATGATTCTATAAAGCCATCAGATAAATCTATATCTGAGATTCTCCCAAAACGCACATTTGGCATTTGCTTAAAGAATGCTCCCGGATAAGAAATGCTGATCACCGGTTGATTCAATTTTAATTCCTTGCTGGGTGCCATTTTAGCGAAAGACCATTTCCCAGGCTTCAGAATTTTAATCATTGCCATATCATAATCTTTTGTCTTGTCCTGCAATCCGATCCGACCCAGACCAACTGCGAGACGCTTACTTCCGTCTGGAAAGGAAACCATATACACCTGATCAGGCATCGCCGCATGTGATACCGTAAGTATATGACCTTCAGCGGAAACGATTACCCCGGTGAAGCCGCCTGCTTCATCTATGCCTTCCTGAACCTTATTCTTCAACGTATCCCATTCAATAATGTACACACTGGTGGCCATTGCCTTATCCACGCAATTGGCCATTAGCTTTTCAATATGTTTTGCTGCTGGTTTATTCTGACTGCAACAATTTAAGTAGGCAAGGCAAAGCACACAGAGTACATTCAGTTTTAAATTCTTCATTTTAATTTTGGTTAGTCAGTCAGTACTACTTGCCTGATGAACGTGCTTTAGTAAGCTCTACCATCGCTTTTAATTTATAAAACTCTTTATCGTCCGACCCCGCGTAGCCTATCCCTGTTTGATTGATATTTCCTTTGGTATCAATGATAAATTTCTGAGGCGTACCCAAAGCACCCAAAGCTTTGAAAATGGCTTCATCGTTATCAAATAACACATTGAGTTTATAGGCTTTCTTATCCATATATGGCTTTACAACATCCTGGGTCTCACCCTCATTAATAACAAATAGCTGGAGGGGTTCATCTTTGTAAAAATCAGTAGCCCGTTCGAATGCAGGAAATGCCGCGATACAAGGTTTACAAACTGTACTCCAAAAATCAATCACGACTATTTTTCCCTTGTAATCAGACAACTTAACGGCCTTACCATTCATGTCTGTCAAAGTAACATCAGGTGCAGGTTTAGTGTCTGCAATCCATGCTTTCTCTACCTCCTTTGCAATTTTCTGGTAAGCTTCGTCCTGCAGTGCAGCGATATATTTTTCCACTCCCGAATCATTACCCTTGGCTTTCTGATAAACTGCTTTTAAGGTGACCAGCGTCTTGGGTGTTGAGATGGCGCTACGCACTGCATTAGATAAGGTATCTAATGCGCGCTGGTGCTCACCGGCTGCAGATAAGATGGCTCCAAGACGATTGAGGTAATTGGCCTTAGAATTTCTGAAATAAGGAATGTCTCTGAACGTTTCACCATCACCAGATTTTTTAATATTCTTCATCGCTAGATCGATATTTCCGAGGCTGGCGTTAGCCATCGCGTTTACCTCAAGCAAAACGCTAGTCCGTCCAAACGTATCGTCGTGCATTTTCTTTTGTATCTCAGCTAAGATTTGTTTGGAAATCTGTTCCACTACAGCAATATTTTTATTGTCGTCAACCCAATACTCCAGCAGATTGCTCAGATCAAATAACTGGAGTGCGGTAAACTTAGGATTGGTGCTTTTATAGAATTTATATTTACCAATATTTCCTTTAATCAACCAATCTACTGCAAGCTGCGCACGGAAATCGTTATATTGATCTGGCTTAGCAGGATCGGCAGGACGCTTCGCGATTAAGCTGTTATAGAACCGTTCCTCATCTTCTACCTTCGCAATTTCATGAAATTCTTTAGCAAGCTGTTGTGGTGTCCGCTGGGAATAAGCTTTGATGATTTCAACCATGGCTTTTAACTTGTAGTATTCCCGATCGGTAGAACCCGCATAACCTGTAGCGAAGAACCTGATATTTCCCATTGGGTCGAAAACAACTTTAGAAGGCGTTGCCCTAACATCGTACATCTTGTTCTCTTCATCCTGCAACACATCAAGTTTAATTGGCTTTTGTGCTGCAAATGCTTTAACTGTCGAATTCTCCTCAAAAACATTCACGACGAACATCTGGAATTCATCCTTCTTATAATCGGCAACCACCTTCTCGAAACCGGCAAAAGCAGCTACACATGGTGTACAGCCAGTAGTCCAAAAATCTATCGCCAATATTTTTCCCTTATAGTCGCCAAGATTAACCATTTCCCCCGCCAGATTTTTCATACTTACTTCTTTAACAGATTTTGTTGCACGGAACGTGATTAGCAGTTTCTTTGCATCACTTGGATCAGGAAAAGTTCCGTCAAGTGTCTGTTTTGGAGAAGAAATGTACGATTTCTCAACTTCCTTATAATATTTCTGGTAAGCTTCGGCTTTCAGTGATTTGAGATAATCTTCAAATCCGTTATCCGTGCCTTTAACTTTCTTAAAAGCTTCTTTAAACGTTGCAACCATGTATGAGTTGGATTCTGCTTCTTTAAAAGCCTTCTCCAGCATATCAAATGCCTGCTGATTTTCCCCGGCAGCCAGCATCACTATTGCGTGACGATTCAGGTAATTGGATTGTCCATCTTTAAAATACTTTGTTAACCGATCTGCACTAGACTTATCTGCATTGGATTTTGCGATCATTTCCTTTGCCACAATTACATTTCCCAGCTTCGCATTAGCCCCGGCATTTACCTCTAACAAAACCGCAGGTCTCATTGCCATCGCCTCAATTGTACCTTTAGCTAAATCAGCTAAAAGCTCTTTTGAAATATTCTCTACATTAGCAAAATCTTTCTTTTCGTCAAAAAGTTTCTCAACTGCATACGATAGGAATAGAGCTTGCCGGAAATTAAATTTAGGTTTGGTCGCTTTATAAAATCTGTAACGCTCTACATTGCCCTTGGCTAACCATTGCAAAGCCAGTTCAGCACGAAGATCATTTAACGCAGTAGGCTCGAGACTTCCAGCCGGCTCTTTACTAACTTCATTATATTTCTTTTCCTGATCTTCAACCTTCTCAATTAACATAAATTGGCTGATGCCGTACTTGGTTTTTTTCGCAGATTGCTGCGCCCAGACTGAGCTGGAAATCAACAGCAACAATAGTATTTTTTTCATGTGTATGTATTTATACTTATATCTATTTGATCAGTTCGGCAAGCGTGTCATGTAAAGCCTTACCTCTTAAATCTTTGCCTACGATCTTCCCATTTGGATCAATCAATACATTGGCTGGTATACTGGAAATGTTGTACAGTTGTGTCACTTCGCTTTTGGAGGCTTTGAAGTCACACACCTGTTTCCAGGGAAGTTTGTCCTCGGCGATCGCTTTCAGCCATAGATCTTTTTTCTCATCTAACGACACGCCCAGTACCTGGAAATTTTTGCCTTTATATTTTTCATAGGCAGCCAGTACATTCGGGTTTTCCGCACGGCAGGGTACACACCAGCTAGCCCAAAAATCTACCAGCACATAACCACCTTTGTAAGAGGAGAGCGACACGGCTTTTCCGTTGGTGTCATTTAAAGTAAAATCAGGTGCGGTCTGGTTGCCTGAAACTGCCAGCTTTGCCTGATCTAATTTTGGTTTCCAGCCCAATACTTTTTCTGAATTCTGCATTCTTTTACTAAGGTTATTATACATCGGCTCAATAAGCTTCGGGTTTATTGAACTTTGCGTGAATAAATCCATGAGGTCGACACTCATGTAGTTATCCGGAAACCGTTTCACCATATCGGAAACCAACACTTCGTAAAATTCCATTCCGCCATTGGCTCCCTTTAGCGCCTTACTCCTGGTTGCAGCTTCTTTGGCATAAAATTCCCATGCTTTTTGTTCCTTACCGCCACCGGCGTAAGAAGCTATACCTGCTGTATCAAATGAGATATCGATGTTACCGTCTAAATAAAATAGCGCCACGTTTTTCATTCCCCCTTCTTCTCCCGACTCGGATCTACGTGGCTTTTCACCCGCCGGACGGGGAATAATTAAATTCAACTCTGCCAATTGCGGCCTTTGGATTTTTCCTTTGAATTCAAATTTCCCACCTTTTATGTTTGCGGTATCTGCAGCGTATTTTCCGCCTTTATCATCAGGTGGATATGACATTACCGCACGGGTGGCTTTATGCGTAGCTGGTATTTTTCCTTTTATCGTATAACTTGTTTGTGCATTTGATAATGCAGGCAGTAGTAAAGCAACTGCTATCGCAATTAATCTATTCATAATTTGATTTATTTTAATTGTTCTCTTCTAAGCCATTGCTTTCGTTTAACATACGTTCACCAAATTTCAGGGCAAACCGTTCTGGTTTAAGTGAATAAGTAGAAACTTCCTCTCCATTCTCACCATATATCTTGTGGGTATAAATAACGTGATCCTTATAAACAGGATCTTGCGAGAGACGACGCATATCTAACCAACGCAGACCGGTGATGGCAAATTCACGAATACGCTCATCCAAAATAAAACGCACTAGCGCTTGTTGGTTTGAAGCAACGGCAGACGGTACTGCTGCAGCTGTTCCGGAAATTCTTTTTTTCCGCAAAGTTTCTAAATCAGCGACAGCACCTGTTAATTATTTGCGCGGGCGTTGCATTCCGCACGCATCAAATACATATCAGCTAAAGTGGGACCAACATTCATTCCGGTAAAAAATCCGGACGTTCTGCGTCTCATTCCATTGGGATGAATCTTGGCTGAGAAAAGTTCAAAAGGCGAATATAAATTCAAGCGTCTGTCAGCTGGCACATACAAACCAGCCGTACGGGGGCTAAAAACAAATGCGTCGACAGATTGAAACTGGAACCAGCCGGCTGTGATATTATAAATAACCTCGGTATTATTAGCTGCCAGCGGTTCATTATCGAGACCTAAACCGCTATCAGGCAACCATGAACCCGGCGCATCCGGATTATCAGGATTGAGGACAACCGAATAGTCATATAGTTCTATGGGTATTGCAGCTTTTGAACATTCCAGGAAAGCGGCATCTACATGTAGCTTTGCTGCCGGGTAATTATTCATGGCCATATAAACCCTTGACAGGTAAAATTCAGCTGCCAGCTTTGAAATTTTTCGCCGGTGCACGGTAATCCCTAAATCAGGCAAAGCTTCGCTTAAGTCTTTAATCACTAAATCATAACCTTGATTTAGCGTTTCCCGCTTAAAATTCTTTTGATTTACATCTGCAATTGTCAGGTTGGGAATGCCTAAATCTGTAGTGGCAGTAGCAGCATTATAGGGTTTTGTGAAATCAGACAGGAACATAAAATTACAGATAGCCCTACCTGCTTTAGCTTCTGCCAATATCGCGAGTTTTTGGGCTTCAGTTCCTCCCTGCGAGGCCATTACCTCGTTGATTATCTTATTAAAAAGATAAAGCTTACGGATATAATTACTTTCACCTGTAATTTCATCAGGTACTTGATCCGCATTATAAACCCGGTCTTCATATCTGAAAAGACGCTGCATCCTTAAGTTAATAAGGTCGCTCATCCCATCAAAATAGGGTTGTAATCCGGACACTTCATCGCCTCTGTATACACTGGCGTTAAAACTACTTGTCAAATAATTTGCATTGAGGAGCTTTTCATAATCCGCAGTAGTGATCGCAATGGTTTGACCTTTAGGTACAACCTCCAGAAATTCCTTTTTACAGGAAACCTGTGACAACATTGTTGTAAAGAGGACTAGGCCTACTATATATATATTAAAATTTTTCATATCCTTCAGTTTATTAATAATTAAAAGGTAATATGAGCACCCAGACTAATGGTACCCTGTGCATTACGAATAGAACCAGTAAATTCCGGATCCATACCCTCATCATTAGCTGTCCATAACAAGAGATTATTTACCTGAAGCCTGAAAGAAATGGCTTGTGCATTAATTTTGTTCGCTACAAGTGTTGGCAGGCTATAAGATAGGGTAATGTCCCTGAGCTTGATGTACGATGCGTTCATAGTAAATCGCTGAGAACTGGTGTAATAACTTAGATTACGGGCACTGGCAAGTTCACCTGAAGGAACATATCTCGGAATTTCGGTCTTATTTTCATCACCGGCAACTTTCCAACGGTCTAAGAATCCTAATTGTAAATCATTCTGCCCGATGATTTGCTCGTTGGTTGTAGGATTTCGGCTACTCCTCATAACATGCCCCCCATTGTAAACTATACTCGCACTTAATCCAAAAGATTTGTACTGGAAATTATTCTGTAATCCACCAGACCAAACAGGTTGTGTAGTTCCCATGTATAGGATATCTTCTGGTAATGCCACATTAATTTCTGAAGTAACACTGCCGTCGGCACGTCTGATCTGTGGATCGCCAACTGAATTTAAACCGCCATAATTATACACAAAGCTCGCATCCAATGGGTAGCCAACAAGTCTGTTGGTGCCAACTAAGGCTTCTCCTGTAGTAGGTGCATTTTCTCTAAGTGAGGTTAGTTTATTCTTGTTATAACTAAATGTAAAACCACTGTTCCAGGTAAAATCCCGGGTAAGGATATTGGTAGAAGTTAAACCAATATCGATTCCTTTATTCTCCATACTTCCATAATTACCAATTACATTGTCATATCCGGTAAGCGGTGAAGTGGATAGTGCACCGATCAGATCTGTGGTCTTTTTAATATAACCGTCAATAGATCCGCTCAGCCTGTCTTTAAATATCGAAAAATCTATACCCGCATTGTATATCCTGGTGCTTTCCCAGGATAGTTTGGTATTTGCTGGAGAAGACAATATAAATCCAGCTCCTGTTACATAATTGGGATCATTTTGTGCGGATAAAATATCATAAGAAGCTGCCGTCCCGGCAAATGGAGCATTGCCCGTAATGCCATAAGTTAAGCGAATATCTAATCTGTTTAACCAGTTAATAGGCTTCATAAAGTTTTCGGTACCCAGAGCCCATTTACCTCCGATACTATATACTGGTCTGTTTTGAGCTGATTTATCCCTTCCAAATAAGTTACTTTCATCAATTCTCCAGGTTGCGTTCAAAGTATACTTTCTATCGAAGGTATAACCCAGATTGGCATAATATGAAGTAGTCCTTGCAATACGTCCTTCACCACCGCCAACATTGTTTTCAGGAAGATCTGCTGAGCCTGCTACTGCTCCGTTAATCCCAGCCGCTAACTTGGCCAAATCTACGGGTCTCGAAGTTTGCAATTGATCATCCCATCCATAATAAATGCCGCTCGTAGTGACTGGTGTGCTACTGGTTGCCTGTTGACCGGCCATCAGGGAGAACTGATGCTTATCCCAATCACGATTATAGAACAGTTGATTTCGCAAAGTCCATTCCTTTGATGCACTGGTATTCACGTTTAATCTGCCGCCAATTGCAGGGATGTTGTAAACCGGAATGACAGTGGAGTTTGCAGCCTGCGTGAACCGCATAACCTGTATCCTCATCGCATAGTTGTTCTGATCTTGCACTGCTCTGGTGTTGGTGTTGCTAACATTGTAACCATAAGTGCCTTGAAAATCAAGACCTTTCATAACACTTACTTTAATTCCTCCTACTAGCCTGGCGTACAGGCCATTAGTTGTAGTGTATGCCGTGCTTTGTTCAAGGATGGGATTATAACTTAAATCGATCCGGCTTTTTGACTGGTAAATGGTTCTGAGGGAATCAGGGAGTACAATGTTACCTTCATCAGTTGGTATCCCTTTTAAATAATTAATGTTTAAAGGATTACCATTTGCATCCTTAAACATTTGATAAGGAACAATGCTACGAGCAGGGCTATAGGTATTTCCTACTCTTGTTACTGTATTTGTAAGGTCAGCATTTACCGAAACCGAAACTCTTTTACCCAATACAAGATTGTTATTTAAATTAATTTTATATTGATTATTCTCCGTTCCCGGAGTGTTATTCTGGGTACCGATATGATTTATCGATCCATAAAAGGTGTGTACCGGTCCGCCACCAGAAACTGAAATTGTTTGGTTTAAAGTAGCCGCGTCACGAACAAAAAAGTCAGAAATCTGGTTGGTATTCGATAGATGAGCTAAACTATCTAGCTTAAAATCAGCTTGTGCCTGGCTAATCTTGTTTCTGGCACGATCGTATTGAATTTTTAGATGTGGCAAAGAACCAAAATTTTGTGTAACTGTTTTATAGTTTTTGTTGAATAATAAATACTGTGGAAACAATTCCCTATTCAACGCGATAAACTGCTGGGAATTTAGCCTTGGCACGTAATCAAGATTGGGCCGGCCTTGAAAAGCGTAATACCCATCATAATCGATTTTCAGTTTATCACCTGCCTTACCCTTTTTGGTAGTAATAACAATTACACCATTTGCAGCTTTGGCTCCCCAGATGGAAGCGGAAGTAGCATCTTTGAGAACAGTGATATCGTCTACATCCTGCATATTCACCTGGGTAATATCTCCGTTAAATTCGATTCCATCAATAACAATTAAGGGTGTAGTTGAGGTAAGAGGTGCAGTACCAGGAGTAAGGATTGGAATTGAACTTTGGCCACGTACCAATAAGCCCGCACGCCCGCCCTCCATATCGGCGGCACTCGTTTGGTTAATCGCCTGGGCGTTAACCAATAGCCCAGGAACCAGGCCTTCAAGACGCTGAAGAATATTTGGCGTATTGGTCCTGTTCTTCATTACCTTCATATTAGGCTTAGCGAATGATCCAGCAGCACGCTCTCTTGAAATTTGTTCATACCCTGTATTAAATTTAATTTCAACTTCATCCAGTTTTCCTGTTGAAGGTTGCATCTTTATAGTTCCAAGATCCCTGGCTGCATTAAGTTGTATTGGCTGATAGCCAATATAAGCGATCATTACTGTTGAGTTATCACTTACATCCCGCAAATAAAACTCCCCCTTTTCATTGGTAGTTGTCTTGTTCCTGGAATCTTCAACAAATACCGAAGCCCCGATAAGAGGCTTTCCATTTTCATCAATGACTTTTCCGCGAATATCTATATTTTCAAATACAGAGATGGCTTTGTCCAATAGTGAAGGTTCACTTTGTTTCTTTATGGTCACAATTTTACCATCAATCGTGTAAGTTAAGGACGAGCCGGCCAGTACTCTTTTCAGCGCTTCGTTGATGCCTGCGTTCTTTAAACTTATATCAATCGATTTGTTCCGAGGAATAATTTTTCCCTCATAAAAGAAATCGTATTGACTCTGCTTCCTGATCTCTTTCAAGAGTGACTCCAAAGTAGCATTTTTCCGGTTGATGGTGATTTGCTGGCCGAAGGTAGCTGCGCTAACCTGCAGAATGGATGCTATTAATATTACGGTGGTTAAGCGCATAATCAGCATGAGTTTTGAATAGGGGGGTACGTACGCGGCCCCGTATCTGTTAGAAATTTTATACATTTGTTTAGTTTGGTTTAATTACAGCATTCCTAACTTTCGACGGGCAGGTTGCTGTAGTTGATATTTAGTTAATTCCAAGCTGTCCAGTTCCAACACAGTTGGGACTGGTTTCTTTTTTCAGGTGTTACGGTAGATTTTTATGCATGTTGGTTGGTTTAGGTGAATACTTAGGTTTATTTAAAATAGTTCAGTCAGTTTTGCTTCCAGTTCTTTTCCATGTAAATCCATAGCTATAATGTTTCCTTTCTGATCGATTAACAAATTTCTAGGGATAGCAGTGATGTTGTATTTTTTACTAATGGCAGATTCAAAGCCCTTCAGGTCACTTAAATTTGTCCATTTATATCCATCCGCCTCAACGGCTTTCTTCCAGGCCTTGGCATCAGAGTCCAATGATACAGCAATCACCTCAAAACCTTTTGACTTGTATGTATTGTACATTGTAATCAGTTCGCGCCCCTGCGCTCTGCATGGTACACACCAACTGGCCCAAAAATCGATGAAAGTATATTTACTTTTTGAGGTGATGTTTTTAGAGGAGATCATTTTGCCATCCATATCAGCCATCTGGAAGTCTTCATATTTAGAAGCGCTGACCGCTTTGTTCGATGAAATGGCAGCCTCTTCATTTTTAACCACTCCGGCATCCTTGCCCTGATCATCTAAACTCAGGGTAAAACGTTTCTTTGACGGTGGAAGACACATTTGATTGGTGCATGCCATGAATTTAATGGTGAAGGCCAATGCAGTCGGCTGCTCAGACTTCAATTTGAGGGTCTGCGTAAAGGTTACACCTTTTGAATAATAGGATAAGTGTGCTTCATCTTTTTGTTCGTCTCCTCTTTCCTGCATCTCACCAACAAATTCTACATTGTCGTTTTGATCGAACAAAAACTCCGTAGGCATTCCCATGCCGCCGGCCGCACCTTGAGGATAAATATGATAAGGCTCTTTTACAGTAGCGTGTAGTTTGATCTGATAGGTTAAAGGTCCAGTCTTTTTACTGCTGAAATTCCAGGAAACCGGATGATTATCCTGAGCAAATGCTGAAAATGCAAATTGGCAGATGATGATAAAGAAAATGTATCGTTTCATATTTTTCAATTTTTAATTATTGTCTTACATAGATTTTTCGACCTTCTACCTTAAACTTAACCAAGCCGGAAGCTTCGATAGATCGGAGTACTGTTGATAAGGGCTTATCTCTTGATATCCAGCCGCCAGATTCCATATTATCAGGAACAGTTTCATCATAGATAATTTCCATATCGTACCATCTGGCAATTTTTCTCATAGCTATTTTAAAATCTATATGGTTCAAATAAAAATCTCCATTTTTCCAGTCCACTACATCGTCCAGATCAACTTTTCGTACTTCCACAGCACCGGATTTATTTATTGCCTGCTCACCAGGCTTAAGTATTTTTAATGAACCACCAGCTTTCACCTTGACAGAACCTTCCAGCAAGGTTGTCGCAATTCCTGGCTCATCTTTATAGCTATTCACGTTAAAATGTGTTCCTAATACTTCTATTTCCTGGTTAGCCGTTTGCACAATGAAAGGATGTGCTTTGTCTTTAAAAATTTCAAAATAAGCTTCTCCTTCAAGTTTCACCCTACGCATCCCATGATCATTTAGGCTAGGAGAGTACGTTAAACTTGAGGCCGCATTAAGCCAGACTTTACTTTTATCAGGTAATGTTAAGATATAGGTTTCTCCTTTGGCGGTTGTCAATGTATTAATCTGATCTGGATTGCCAATTGTTCCTTTGATTCCGTAAATAAGCTGTCCGTCTGCTGTTTTAGTTACACTAATACCAGCTTCTTTAGCGATTTCACCATTAGCGGCATCAGAAAGTTTGATCTTTTTACCATTTGCTAAAGTCAGGGTTGCACCGAGAGATCCAGGATTTCTGTCTTGTGCGGCAAAAACATCATTTTGAGCATGCTTATTATTTTTGTAATTAAAGAAGTAAAGACTCAAAACCATTAAAGCAATGGCGGCGGCAATGCCAGTCATACGTGGCCAAAGTTTTATAAATCTCCCGGTAACAGGTTTGTCTTTAGCATATATAAACTCCAGAAAAATTCGTTGCTCGGATTCGGTAAGTTCTTTACCTTCAATCTGCTGATCAAAAGCCTGGCCGATTAAATTTTTGATTTCTGCATCATAAAAAGGGTTGTTAACATAATCCCATAATTCTGACTGTTCTAGATCTGAAGCAGAATCATCAAGATAGAGTTTAAGTAGTTCCCGAAGCCGTATTTTATTCATTGGGTATCAATATTATCGTCGCGTTAAGGTCACTTAACCTTTGAATAACATTGACCCATAACTCAATCGCGACGGGGTATCAAAAAAAAATAAATTATTCAAGATGTTGATTTTCAGGTTGTTTAATTTAAAACAAAAATAATCCAACGCATTTGATGCGCTTATCAAGCTCTTCTGGCTACAGGAGTAAAGCGTAACTTATGATCTGAAAAGACTGAGAATGAAAACGGTATATGCAACTGCATGTTTTTTGAAATGCGCCCTAATCTTTTTTAGCGCATCCTTCATATAAGAATGAACGGTTTGGGGAGAAATACCCATTTTAATTGCGGCCTCATCGTATTTCATACCTTGTTGATGACAAAGTAGATATACCATCTTTTGTTGGGGCGACAATGTTTCAATCGCCTGGTTCAATATATTTTCAGCCTCCCGGTAATCCAGCTCATGCTCTGTGGAATCGCTTGAGTTACTAGCCTTCAATCTAAAGACTTCATTGGATTTGATTTCCTGAGAAAGCTGACGGAGTGCATTAAAACACTGATGACGTACTATTGTGTTTAAGTATGCACCAAAGGTCTCCAGAGTCTGTAGCTTTTCTCTACCTAACCAGATTTTCAAAAAAACGTCCTGAACAATTTCCTTGGCTAAATCATCAGACCGAGTTATCTTTTTACTGAACGTGAGAACATACTTATGGTAGTTTTTGAACAAGATTTCAAATGCACGTTTATCTCCCCTAGCTATTTCAGCAAGTATTTCAGCTTCGTTATCAAGAGGTTTGACAGACATACAATAGTTGTTATGGCGTAAATTTATCGCTTTTTAAGCGCAATAATACTCAATTTCACAATACAGACTATAATTAGTTCTGATTTCTATCTGTTAAGATGAACATTTACATCATGCCAATAGACCAGCTGCCATGGGCATGATGTATGGGTATGCGGTTTTATAAGGTAATGATCAAAATTTATAAGTATTTTTAAATACAGATGTAAAATATAGATCGGCAGTATTCTTCTATTTGCTAAAAAGAAGTGAGTTTAGGAAATTTTATATAACTTTAGTGTTACTAAAGCATAAAGTCGACGTGAAAATAATATCGGGCGCCAACGAAAAAGAACTTTTACGGAAGTTGCGGGGAGGTGATGAGATGGCATTTAATCAATTGTATCTCTTCTATGCTCGTCATTTAGCCAGCAAACTAATTTATCTGCTCAAGTCAGAGGAGTTGGCTCAGGATGTGCTGCAGGATATTTTTGTGAAAGTATGGGCAAGTCGGGAGATGATTGACCCGGAACTTAATTTCGGTGCCTTACTACATAAAATGGCGACAAATTTTTCAAAAAATGTTTTCAGAAGAAACCTGTACGATCAGCTCATGCGTATCCAGGTTGGTCAGGAAGTCTCTTATAATCCGATGGAAGATTCGGATAATGAATCACAGGCCAAAGCGATTTTAGAATTGGCATTGAGCAAATTAACTCAGAGACAGCGTGAGGTGTATGTGATGCATAAGATGGAGGGACGCAGTTATCAGGAAATCAGTGATATTTTAGAAATAAGTAATTCTGCGATTAATCATCATATACAAGAGGCAAGCAAAAAACTGAAACTCGCATTAAAATCCCAGTCTCTTCAATTTTTAATTCTCTTGCTTCCAGTACTTTTTAAAAAATAATTACTTTAGGGGTGCTATTTTTTTTTCTTTGTGTGTATTCAATGTATAAGCCGGATAAAGGCTTGTCCATCAAGTAATGAAAGGGAAGAAAAAAATAGAAGTTTTATTCAAAAAATATATTGAGAATACCATTAGTGAAAATGAATTGTCTCAGTTTCATGCTTTTTCTCAAATGGAGGAAAATCAGAAACAGCTTGAGGAATTAATGGATGCGTATTTTTTGTCAGACTTAAACACTTTTTCGGAACTTCATGAAAAATCTGGCGCAGTTGAGAGCTTGGCCTGGGCTGGAATCCAGAAAAATCTTGGTATGCATAAGTCCTTCAGAGCGAAGAAGAGTTTATTGTTTACTAGGTTTGCTGCTGCTGCTGCAGTTGTGCTTTTGATGTTGTCGCTTTCGTTGTATTTTATTAATATGCCATGGCAGGGTGTAAATTTCAGATCTAAAGATTATGGAAATGACATTCAACCTGGGACTAATCGCGCCACTCTTATTTCTTCAACGGGAATGGTTTACAAGCTAAGTGAATCTAAGGAAGAAGTTGTTATAGATAAAAACAGTATCCGTTATAAAGATGGAACTGTAGTTGCAGACCAGCAGTCCGGTCAAGATGTTACCTTAAGTACACCGAGAGGGGGGCAATACCGGGTTACGCTTGTGGATGGTACAAAAGTGTGGCTTAATGCAGCTTCATCCTTATCCTATCCCACGAATTTCACTGGAAAGGAGCGGCGCGTGAGGCTTGTAGGTGAGGCTTATTTTGAGGTTGCACACAATGCGAAGCAACCTTTTATAGTGACCACAGATGGACAACAGGTAAAGGTTTTAGGTACGAGTTTCAATCTTAACGCTTACAGGGAAGAACACAAAACAGTAACTACATTGGTAAATGGTCATGTTCAACTTAGCACTGAGGGGATTGGTACTCCTCAGCAATTGTTCCCTGGAGAACAGGCCGTATTGCAAAATGCCGGTTTCGAAGTAGCGAAGGTTGATGCCGCGCTGTTTGGTTCCTGGAAAGATGGTCAGTTCCGTTTTAAGGCAACACCGTTGGTAGAAGCACTCCGGCAGATTGAGCGCTGGTATGATCTGGATGTGGATTATACGGGAATTCCAACTGATATTCAAATTCATGCTTCTATAAGCAGAGACAAAAAATTGTCCACAGTCATTCATGCGCTCGAAAAAATAAGTGATTTAAAATTTGACGTAAAAGGGAGGAGTGTGAAGCTTATGAGATAGAATATTACCTGAATTTCGGTTTCTGTCTGTATAAAAAAGAGCTGAGGTGTTACCGCACCACCAGCTCCGATAGATCCGATGCTTGAGAACCAAATCAACAAACCATCAAACTATCTAATCGTTACAAAATTATGAACTATTTCCTTTTCCACAAGGGCAAGAGGATTCATGTGTCGTCCGGCGGGTACGCGAAAGCAACCAGCGGTAGCATGAAACCAGTTATTATAAAGTTTATTTTTGTCTTATTACCTATACTTGCATTGCAGCTATTTACGGAGTTAAAAGCGCAAACGGTATCACTTGATTTAAAAAATGCCTCATTTTTAGTAGCAACGGAAGAAATCAGTAAACAAACTAAATATGACTTTTCATACAATGACAGAATTTTAAAAAAGACCAGGCCAGTCACTTTAAAGCTCATTAAGGAGCCTCTGATGAATGTTTTGAAAAAGTTGTTTGCTGAGCAGCCGCTTACTTACGAGATCAAAGATCGCATGATCATCATTGTGGAGAAGAATGCATCGACTACTTCTATTGTAAATGAATCTCCTGTGAATGGACGGGTTACTAATGAATCTGGTGTCCCATTGGATGGTGCAACTATCAAAGTAAAAGGGACAGCATTTTCTACCAAGGCGGATAAATTCGGTAACTTCGTTATTCCCGCTCAATTTGCTAATTCCATGCTTGAAATACATCATTTGGGCTATGGAAAACTGGAAGTCAATGCACAGCGGGCCAGAACAGTAACCCTGAATTTAGTCTCTTCTGACCTGGAAGAGGTAAATGTGGTGGTCAATACAGGTTACCAGCAGATTGACAAAAGAAAACTGACCAGTGCCGTTACTAGCATTAAAATGGACAGTATTCTTGTTCCTGGCATCAATACAATTGATAAGCTGTTGGAGGGAAGGGTTCCAGGAATGATTTTTATGCAAAATTCGGGTCAGGTGGGCGCTGCGCCTAAATTAAGGATCAGGGGAACATCGACTATTCTGGGTAACCGGGAACCACTTTGGGTACTGGACGGGATCGTATTGACAGATCCTGTAAATGTGAACCCTCAGCAAATTAATGATCTGGATTTTGTGAATTTACTTGGAAACGCCATTGCTGGATTGAACCCTCAGGATATTGAACAGATTGATGTGCTTAAGGATGCTTCCGCAACGGCATTGTATGGAGCGAAAGCTGGAAATGGTGTCATTGTGATCACAACAAAAAAAGGCAAGCCCGGAAAACCTACGATTTCTTATTCGGCTGCAACGACATTTACCAGACGTCCAAGGTATTCAGACAGGGGTATGTATATGATGAACTCCCAGGAACGTATGGACGTTTCAAAAGAGATGGTTGAGCGCAGAATGCAATACAATAACGTTACCCAGTGGACTGGCTATGAAGCTGCACTTCAGAATTATTACAAGGGGGGTATTGGTTATGATGAATTTAAGAGACTGAGTGACTACTACGCTAATGTAAATACGGATTGGATGGGCTTACTCACACAGGATTCCTTCTCCCAGAATCATAATTTAAGTTTGTCTGGTGGTACCAATGATATCAAATATTATTCTTCTATCGGATATCAGAACGAGAATGGATCCATCAAAGGTGAGAATGGAAAACGCTATTCGTCGATGTTGAACATCACTGCTGATTATAAAAAATTTATGGCTCAGATTACATTTAACGGGAATTATTCCACCAGGGATTATACACCGCAAGATTTGGGGATTATGAATTATGCATATAACACCAGCCGTACCATTCCTGCCTATAATCCTGATGGCAGTTTGTTTTTTTACCCAAGGGTTGATAATACCTATGTATTTAACTATAACGTCTTAAGAGATAAGGAGAATAGTGGTGACCGTACGGATTTGATCTCAGCCAACATCAAAGCTTTAGTTAAGTATAGGGTGCTTCCACAACTTAATGTAGAAGGTACATTTGCTTATGGTGTCAGCAACAATGTTAGGGAATTGTATTATACCAAAGATTCATATTATATCAGTAAACTACGGGCTGATAAGTCTTTGAGGTTTGATCTGGCACCTGTGGGAGGAGAACTTCAGCGCAGTGAGACGCGAAACAACAACTATACCGGCCGGTTACAGGCTAATTATGTAACTCAATTTGGCAAAGACAACAAACATACTATTTCTGCTTCTGGTGGTATAGAGGTGAATTCTAATGCCTACAATGGTTTTGACATTACCAGAAGGGGATATTTTAGAGAATTGGGTGGTTATTTTGATATTGTGCCTTCATCGAACACGGGGTATTATGATCAATTTATGTCTACCAAGGAAGCTTTGGGTTCCTATAACCGACAGCTGACCAATCAGATGGCATGGTACGGTACTGCGGGTTATTCCTGGAGTGACCGGTATATTTTGAATGTGCATATACGCGGAGAACAGTCTAACCTTTTCGGAACCAGATCTAACAACAAATTTCTACCCATTTGGGCCGTATCAGGTCGCTGGAATGTCAAAGAAGATTTATTGGATAAGGTATCATGGGTAAATGATCTTGCTATGAAGGCTTCGTGGGGATGGCAGGGAAATATGTTGCCAGGACAGTCGCCTTATATGATCATTAAACAAAATCCTTCTACCGATCCTTATTATAACTCCACAACTGCAAACATGGTTAATTATCCAAATCCCGATCTGAAATGGGAGCGGACCTCGTCGTCAAATCTAGGCTTGGATTTCTCTTTATTTGGGAACAAGATCAATGGGTCTCTTGCTTATTTTTATAAAAAGACAAAGGATGCCTTCTTGAATAAAACGGTGTCGGAAATTAATGGGGTACAATCGTATGTGATCAATAGCGGTACATTGGAAAATAAAGGGATAGAGGTAACTTTTAGTATTACTGCTATCAATAATGCAGGTTTAAACAAATCACGGCGTGGCTTTGTGTGGCGTTTTGATCCGCAGTTGGGCCAGGTACTCAATAAGGTATTGAACAATGCGATTAACAACAGGAATAATGTTTTGGTTGACCAGGTAACCTACTCTAATTTTCTGGATGGCTCAGTGCAATTGGCAGGGAAACCGCTTAATACCTTTTATTCTTACAAATTTAAAGGACTAAGCCCGGTTGATGGTTCTCCTATTTTCTATGGCACAGAGGCAGAACAAGCTGCTGCTTATCAACAGAAATATGCTGGCATGAAAAAAGAAGACGTTTTTCTTGAGGTGATGAGTGAATCCGGACGTCGTGAACCTTTTATTCAGGGTGGATTATCTAATTATTTTGGCTGGCGTAATTTTGGATTGTCTTTCAACCTTACTTATTCATTGGGCAACAAAATCCGCCTGATGAAAATTGCCTCTGGATATGCGACAACCAGTGTATATCCACAACAAAACCTTCGGAAAGAGTTTGTGGATAGATGGAGGAGGCCCGGCGATGAGGCCTATACGAATATACCAGGATTGCAGGCTGATAACAGTGTAAATCAATCCTGGTGGCAGATGTACCCCGCAACGACTTACCAGTTAGGAGGAAGTGCTTATGAGATGTACGATAACTCCGACATCAGATTGGTCAGTGGGGATTATCTTAAGCTGCAATCGGCCTCCTTGAGGTATTCCTTTGCAGAAAGCCTGATTCATAGACTTGGTTTGGGATCGGCGTATGTGAGTATTGCCGGAACCAATCTTTTTACCATCAGCAGTAAACTGCTTAAAGGACAGGATCCGACGCAATCTGGCTCTACACCAAATATCAATCTTTCAGTAAGACCTACCTATTCAGGCAGTATTAATATATCATTTTAAACAGAAACGATGATGAAATATATTTATGTCATTTTACCTTGTTTGCTGCTACTGTCTTCTTGTAGCAAATTTTTGGAAGAATATTCTACCGATCAAAAGTACCTCCAAAATACAGATGATTTGAACAAGCTTATGATTGGTGAGGCGTTCATGACCAGTACCAATCTTTCTATTTACAGTCAGGCAACTATGAGCGATATGAGTTCTGAAACTGGAATAACTGCACCATGGTTACATGTGATGGATGACGATAGTGAGCAATTTGTACTTGGTTACGTTGCAACTGATCAAGCCACTCCATTGAACATGTTGTCTGGTTTTCATAACTGGAGTCAGGCACCGGCTACCAATATTTTGAATTTTGCCTGGACGGATGAGCTATGGAAAAAGATTTATAAACGCATCGGGTCTTTAAATGCAATGATTTTTCAGGCTTCAGATTTGGCTGATAAATCACCAGGTGATTCAAATTTGAAACATCTTCGTGGTGAAGCCTATTTTTTGCGTGCTTACTATTATTTTATGCTCCAGAATATTTATGGTTCACCTTATCGTGTCAGTTCGGCTGGTTCTGATGAGGGTGTCCCATTAAAAATATCTGAAAAAGTTGATGATAAGTATTTTCAGCGTGACAATAACGATAAAATATACAAGCAAATCATAAGCGATCTTGATCAGGCAGCACAATTCCTGGAAGGATATAATTCCTCTACCAAAATACGGGTTGGCCTGGCGGCGGTAAAAGCCTTGCAAAGCAGAGTTTATTTGTATACCGAGCAATATGATAAAGTATTGGCGACGGTGAACGGGTTTGAACTGATGGGATATAGCCTGATCGACCTCAATACATATCCGTCCAATGCAAATATTACTTCCCGTAGTTCTACTGAGACTATATTCACTATGGGCGGAAATGTTATCCCTGCGGTATTTATGAATGATTCTTTATCTGCGTATGGCGGAAATGACCGGCGTGTATCGGCATTTAAATCGTCAGATAACCTTATACAAAGTTATGACCTCAAAGATTTGAGGCTTAAAGCTTTTTTTACCAGATCTGCTAAAAGTAAAGCCTTTTTGCCTAATAAATATCAAACGTATAAAACCTTTAATGATCCTGATCAAGTATCGTGTATTTTCTCTTTCCGTTTTGCGGAAGTGATCTTGAACCGTGCAGAAGCATTGGCAATGATGGGTTCGGATGCAGAAGCGAGAACTGAAATTCAGAAACTTCGGGTGATGCGTTTTGCGAATGCATCCGCAGCAGACTTACCGCAGTCCAATCAAGCATTGGTTGAATTTATAAGGGCAGAACGTAGGCGTGAATTGTGTTATGAGGGACATCGCTGGTTTGATTTGAGAAGGTATGCGGTTAATTCAAAATACCCGTTATCAGCAAACTTCTCTATCACACACCCTACTTACAACTATGACGGGCAATCTAATACTTACACTAAGGTTGGAAATTATGTCCTGAAATCTATTGCGCAGGATGGCGCCAGCTGGCAGGTACCTATACCCAATTATGCTATTGAATTTAACCAGGGTTCTTTAATTAATCCTGTTCGTTCCGTACGTAATATCCAACCCTTATAAATCCAAAAGAGATGAATAATAAATTATATTTTATCTTTCTTGTCATTTGCGCTATGGCATCCTCATGCAGGAAAGAAGAAGTTACGGTTTTCCCGGATTATGACAAAAATTGGCTTGTTGTGCAAGATAATCCAAATGATCCCACAGTTCATGCCAATTACCAGTTTTACAAAGATACTGGTATTCCTGTTTTTGTGAATGATACACTTGGTTCACAGCCACGTAAAGATGTTTTTGGCAGGGATTATACCTACTATGAAGTTTTATCCCTGAGCTATTCACTGGGCGGCGTACAAGCTGGAGCCACTCCGTTTGTACAGTCCTTTAGCTATTGTGCAAAATCTGATGTGCCGGCGGCACTCGCTTATTTAAAAAGTGAGATCATACCTGTATTACCAAAAAGTGTTCATGTGCCGAGTATCCTGTTGGTGGAAAACTTAAAAAGCAATGCATTTGGATCAATTGCGTTCAAAGGCTTTAACACTATCGTAATTGGTCAGATTTCCAAAATCCCAACTATGGATGCGTCTGCAAAAGCAGCATATAAAGGTGCAATACTTCGTGCAATGCTCACCAATGCAGTTCTTTCGGATAAATACAATGACATATTGGATAAATTTTACAATGTATCCAGAAAGTATATGAACGCTTATGATGCTTATGGAGTAAATACTTTTTATCTAAGCAGATATGTAACGGGGCTTCCTCCAGGAGTCACTCCAACTCTGCAGGCTATTGGGTTCCTTGGTGCTGACCCTCGTAATCCGTATTATACTCCGATCTCAACCTGGATGGATGTAACTATGTATCTGGAGGCGGCTACGGTAAATACCAGTGCTCAATTCAGACAGCAATATGGAACAAATGTACCTATTATGCTGAAATATGAATATATCAAACAAATCCTTACGGATTTAGGTGTCGTTATCCAATAATTATAAAAGGGCATAATAACTAAAAAATAAGACTAAATGAAACCATCATGGGTTTACATTCACAAAACACAATGAGCTGGTCTTTAGCGAGCTATTGAGCAGAGAAATCAGATAGTTGTTAGTGAAAAATAGAAACTCATGATCGCTTAATAAGCATTAAAAATTAAATTATATATTGATGAAAAAAACAAGTATTTTATTAGCGATGTTGGCTATGTCGGCATCTTCATGGGCGCAGAATGCCGTATTACAAGGAAAATTCCGTTATGAAATGCCCAATCACCAAAATGTTGGTAATGTATTTTTTACCAAAGGTGAAAATGGAGACTTGACGGTAATATCTGAGCCTGCGATGGACAAAGGCACTGGAATGTTTCGTGTCGAAGTGGGTGCCTCAGATCAAAATGCCATTCGTTATGTGGGGGCCTTTGACGAACATTATCCCGTTTATCTGCGTAAAGGTGAAGAACTTACTGTTGATGCTGGTGACGGTCTGGTTACCTATGCTGGGAAATTGAGCAAAGAAAACAAAGTATTTGTTGACTGGTACAAAATGATTGCACCGATCCGTAAGTATGGCTATACGAAAGGTGCGCGTCTGCTACCTCAGGAAGGGTTGGTGAAATTGCTCGATTCGTTGGCAGGGCCTATTGAAAATTTTGTAAAAAACATTAACACTGGAAATGCCACCTTTGATAAGGATGCAAAATATCTGCTGCCTTACACCTATAAATTTGATTTGGTAATGCCATTTGCTATGGGTTTTGGTTTCGAATCTAGAAGTAAATATCCTGCTGCATATGTCAATTGGTTCAAGAACGAGAATTTCTCAGATAAAGGTCTTTGGAACTTACCATTCGCCTTCAGATACATGCAATATTTTGCCTTTGCCAAACACATCATTTATAACCAGGAGCAGGGTTTGTCAGGGGAGATGTTATTGCCTGAGATAAGTGACAAAAACTTGAAGGCCAACTATATATTGGCTCATGCGGAAAAAGGAGCATCGCAAAACAGGCTTGCTTTCCTTAAAAAATATGAAGGCGATATGCTGAACGACGAGCAGCGTGCTAAAATGAAATTGTTTCAGGTACGTGCAGGTGTTCAGGTTGCCGGAGGTGATTGGATTGACTTCAGCTATCCGGACCGTAATGGTAAAATGCACAAATTGTCCGATAACCTGGGAAAAGTTGTTTTAATTGATGTATGGGCTACCTGGTGCAAACCTTGTCTTGCAGAGCAACCAGCATTGGAAGAATTGGAAAAATCTTTTGAAGGTAAAAACGTGACTTTCATCAGTTTGTCTATTGATACAGATAAAGCCAAATGGAAAGACATGATAGAAAGCAAAAAACTGTCAGGATTGCATTTGTATTCCAATAACCAAGGTGCATTTCTAAAGGATTATGAAGTGGAAAGTGTTCCTCGTTTCATCTTATTCGACAAGAATGGGAAAACTGTCAGTTTCGATGCAGCAAGACCTTCAGATCCCAAATTGAAGGATCTGATCACTTCGAAACTATAAATTTATGAGAAATGAAAGCATCATGAGTTTACACGATAGCTTCATCACCGATAAACCACAAACCGAGTTTACGAGTTCATTAATACAAATGAAGACAATACACAAAGAATTAATAATTATATACAGATGAAAAAACTGATCACTGCTGTGATTTTTGGACTGGCCATATTTTTTAGCCAGTCCCTTTTTGCCCAGGGCATTAATTTCGAGGCCATAACGCTCAAGGAAGCGATGGCAAAAGCTTCAAATCCGGCAAATAAGAGACTTATTTTAATGGATTGTTACACAACCTGGTGCATTCCGTGCATACAAATGGCACAAGAGGAATTTCCGAAAAAAGTAGCGGGCGATTATTTTAACCCAAATTTTGTTTCTGTCAAATTTGACATGGAAAAAGGAGAGGGAAAAGAACATGCTAAGAAATACGGTGTTAAAGCCTATCCTACTTTTTTGATTTTAGATAGTGAAGGAAACGAGCTGAATAGGGTAGTAGGTAAAGCAACTGCCGAAGAGTTTATTGAGAAAGTGAAAACTGCTCTCGATCCTAAAAATTCAGTGGCGGGAATGAAGGCTGCTTATGAAGCCAGTAAGAATTTTACTACAGGTAAACCTTATGCACTTGCACTTTATCAGAATTCAAAAGATCCATCCGTGGTCCTCAATGAACTTTTTGATCATTCGATGGATTATGAGCGCTTTAGTCCTGACTACATTCAGCTCGCACTTGTGACTGCCAAGTTTGGAAGTCCGTTTTTCCGAAAACTGATGATGTATAAATCTAATTTAGATCAGGCTATGGGGACTGAGGTCATCAACAATATCATATTCGATAAAGTGCGTAAAGACATGTATAGTATTGCCATGGAAAATGGCGCAAAATACCATGTGTTTTATACACCAGAAGAAGTTGAAGATGTTGCTTACACCGTAGGATTATTGAAATTGCGGCCAGACATGGTTGAAAGGCATATTTGTAGTGCCGCGCTGTATGTGAGCAGAAAGGACATTGACGGATTAATTGCTTATTATAACCGTTACATTTGGTGCCTGCCATCAAACGATGTTTTCAGAGGAATTTTAGATGGTATTCTTTCTAATCAGTCTTCTAAAGCTAGCCCAACGCAAAAGGCAGCAATCAAGGAGTATTTTGCAAAATCTGGTAATTTCTTTGAAAAAGAGGGGAAGAGAAGTTTGTCCCAAGCAGAATCGATTAAGTAAAATCAATATGAGAAAATTGAATAGCCGTGTAGGCGTAAGAGTTATTTTATTATCCTGTTTGCTTCTTTTAATGACAAGTGTAACAAAATCACAGTCTTTTACTAATGATGCCCAGCTGCTGGATTTTTATCAGAAATCTATTGATTCGGTTTTGGCTAAAACCAAAACGGTCTCAGCAGAGGATGCTCAAAAATTGCTTTTGAATACAGAAAATCTGGCCTCGGTTAAGCTCGCAAAGTCTGCTAAGAAGCCTTTGGAAGCTCACGTGTTATATGAACGAATCAAACGTGCTACGGTCATCACAGGTTGTGCCTATATATGTCCGCGGTGTTCCAACCCGCATTTGAGCGAGTCTTCAGGTTATATTATTGACCCAAAAGGAATTGTGGTTACCAATTACCATGTGGCAGCCCAATATGCTTTTATGAAGGATGGAAATAAACCTAGAGGTTTTTTTGTGCGACTAGCTGATGGCCGTACTTATGCCGTGAAGACAATATTAGCTGCATCAAAGAAAAATGACCTTGCTGTTCTCCAATTGGAAATGGACGGTAGAGAATTGCTGCCTGCTCTTGCGCTTGCAGATGCGGCTCAGGTTGGTGATCAGGTCTATGTGTTAGGTCATCCCAAAGGAATGCATTATTACTTTTCTCAAGGTAATGTGACCAATAAGTACTATGAAAATGCTGGAGAGCCTGATCATAAATTTTTCCGCGAAATGATGTCAATTTCAGCAGATTATGCGACTGGTTCCAGTGGTGGGCCTGTTGTCGATGTAAATGGTAATGTGGTAGGAACCGTATCTAACACAAACATGTTAATGCACAGCGAAATGAATCCAAGTGTGCAGATGGTGGTTAAAAATACGGTTCCAGTCGAATCATTGTGGAAACTCATTCGTAAAGGTTCCTGATGAGGTTCTTTTACCGATAAAAAAGAGCCTTTATTATAAATTATTATATAAAAATTTAAGTTTTGATTTTTTCATGATAATATAGAGGGCGAAGCGAAGTTTTGCAAAAAAGCCTGCTCTTCTTTTCATACTGGACCTTACAGGCCCTGAGGTGTGAAAAGAAGAGCAGGTTTTTTTGGGAAGGGGTATCCGGGGATAATGACTAAATTGCAGCTGCAGCTACGGGTAAAATGTACATCAATATTTTTTGTATATTCATGATAAAGTAAATAAGATAGGTATACTATTAAGCAAAATTAGAAATCATCTTTTTTATTAAAGAAACCTGGCCTAAGTGATAGTAGCTGTGTTCAATAACACCTTCAATATTTCGTAAATAGCTTCCATATTTTTCGTCAACGAAGGGCTGGTCTAACAGACCATTTGGAATTTGCTCAACTTGATTTACGAATTTTTCAGAATTGTTTAAAAAACTATTTACCAGGGTCTGCCAATCCATTTCAGATTGAATTTGTGGAACGTCAAAACTATACTTGTCACTAATTTCAAGTTTTCCACCATCAAAAACATGCAATAGTCCGTTCAGATAATAATTAATATGGAAGGTTAAAGCCGCAATTGTATTTAAATTTCCAATTTTTTGAGTTGCTTGTTCCCAATTTACACTTAAGATTTGTTCTTTAAAGTTTGTATTGGCAATCCAATGCCCATCTAGTAGAACCTCACGAAGTCGGTTTGCAATAGCTAAGTTATTCATAGGACGGTTAAATAGTGATCATATGTGTTTTAATTTTAGACTTAAAACTACTCAAATAGTAGAGTAAAATTGTCGATTTATGGTTAAAAATACTTTATGTAAAAAGCGTTTTTGATGAATATTGTTGTTTATATAAAGCATAATAGGTATGATAGATTGAAACAGGTAGAGTTGGGTGTTTTTCAGAATGAGAATGTGATTGGGAACTTTGAATGCAACATATCGGAAAAAAAAGTGTCTTATTCTTATGAAGCGATTTTATACTTTTTTTATTGTTTGTACGCTGTTGTTCTGCGGTTCGGTTCATGCACAAGGGCTTAACCCGGGGTTTTATACTGCGGATATTGATCATTTTTGGGTGGCTTTTGACCGGATCAGGTCGAGTAAAGATTCTGCGCAGCAATACCAGCTGCTCCAAAAAATATTTCTGGATCGGGCTACACCGGGCCTTAAAGCGATTATGAGCGCACGCAATTATACAGCGCAATCGTATATTGATGCTATTCACCGTTATCCGAAATTCTGGGCTTCAGTAAGGCCTAATACGCTCAAGGCGAAAAATTTTGCGGCGGCTATTGAAAAGAATGTACTCCAATTGAAGTTGCTATACCCGGAATTGAAACCGGCGGCTATTTATTTTACCGTTGGTGCTTTACGAACTGGTGGCACTACACTTGATGGGCAGGTGTTGATTGGCAGCGAGATTGCGCTGGCGGATAGCCTAACGGTAAGTGATGAATTTCCACCTGCATTTTCTGGGTTAAAAAGCTTTTTTAAAAGTAACCCGATCAACAATGTGGTTTTTACTAATGTGCATGAATATGTGCATACGCAACAAAAGACAACCATCGGTAACACTTTATTGGCTCAATGTGTACTGGAGGGGGTAGCAGAATTCCTGGCAGAGAAGGCAACTGGTCTTTCGTCAACTTGCCCTGCAATGGCCTATGGTAAAGATCATGAAGCCCGTATCAGGGAAGTTTTCGGAGCGGCTTTATTCAGTAGGGAAACGGGTTTCTGGTTATATAGTAACAGGCCTAATGAATTCGGGGTACGTGACCTGGGCTATTATGTGGGTTATATTATATGTGAAAGATACTATGCCGGGGCGGTTGATAAAAAACAGGCTGTTAAAGCAATGATTGAACTGGATTATAATGATGAGACAGCATTGATGCACTTTGTTGACTTGTCCGGATATTTTAAAAAGCCGGCAAAAGTTTTAAAGGAAGAATTTGAGCTTGGAAGGCCTGATGGAAATGTTCACTGACGCCTTGTCTTATCGATTTTGCATGAATTTTTTATAGGAACGGTATCCATCCAGATACCGTTCTTTTTTTATTACTATTCACCTACTTTTTCAAACAAATAATTTGTTCCTTATAACTGTTGTTGTCCGTTGATTGGCTATTGTAAATGGTCTTTTCAACGGCAGTTAATGAAATCTTGCCGCATGGTGATGCTGTTCCAACCGTGCTGAAACTGAAAATGTTGGAGGTATTGGAACTTCCATTAATCGCTCCGCCGAAACTGCTGGCCAGTGAGTAGTTTAGCAAATGAGCATCGTTAACTGAAAAGGTACCTTTGATGTCGTCACCAACTTTGTAGTGGGTACAATCGCCCAGGTCATCGATGTGAAGCGTGATGTCTGGTGCAATATTGTCCATCTGTATATATTTGGTGAATACACCTGGTACACCTGCTATATCAAGTTCTATTTTGAGCAGATCGTTGGTGCCAGGGCTCCATCTGGCCAGTATGTTGTCTGTGTTTTTATCGAAAGCCTGGTAGTTGTAGTAGAAAGCGAATGGATCGGCTTGCACATTGGTGTATTGCACATAAGGTGGGGCCATTAACCAACCTGCAACGATGAAGTCGTTGCTAATGTAATAGCTGGCCAGGGTATTCATATTCGTCACTTTAATCCTATACTGATGGCCGGGAAATGATGGTCCTTGTATCACCACCACACCGCCAAATGGGCTATGGTCATGTACTGCGATTTGGTTTAGGGCAAATTTTGCACCTGGAATGGTTAGACCGTCTGTATCGCTGATCTTATCTACCGGTATGCCGCCAAGAATGTTAAATATAGGTTTCAAAGTGCCTGTTCCAACACCAGGTTTGATTTGGATATAGCTATCCATACGGTTGCCCCAATATTCGAGTTTATCTGCATCATGTACCGATGGAGCCACTGCCCAGGAGAGTACAGCGCGTATTTTAACTACTTCCGGATTGCTGCAATTTTTTCTGATCTTATTGAAATCGTATGGAAGGACAGCGGCATAAGACAAGCCTTCTTTTGGAATATCGTTGATGTCGTGCACATTTACGGTGGTGGTGCCTACATATTCCCATTTGCAATTGTTGCCCCAGTCTGCCCAGAAGGCTACATATTCCAGGCTTCCTTTGCTGCATAGATCGCCGGAGTAGCCTGCTGGTTTTTTAATACGGAAGGTAGCTACAAATTGTTCAAGATTGTAATCCAGTCCAATGCTTTCCATTTGCTCGTAACTCACGTTTGCGTTCGTTTTTTCCAGTTCGGCCAGGATGGCACTGAAGTCAATTTTTAGTTTGTCCCATTGGGACAGGTCTTGATTGATGCTAACCTGGCTATAGCTATTTAGGGTAGAGAGGACGTGGGGTAGGCCATATCTTGCTGCTGTTATGGTTCTGTTGTCTTTATACAGATCGGCCAGTGCATGGATATCTAAAGCTGCTGGATGGAGTTCTGCTTTGGATTGCTCCAGGGTAAGTTCTCCTCCGGGAACCAATTTGGCTACATCAGCGAGTTTAAGCATGGGGTGTTGCAGGGCCAGTTCGATCAGTTTGGATAGGTTTGGGGTTTGGAGTACGATTTCTTTGATCGGTTTGATTTGGATATGGTCGTCGAAGGTGTTGCCCCAGGTGGAACTGTAGTTTGGCGTATGGGCTGGGGGAATAATGTTCCACTCCAGGATGGCTCTTACTTTTGGTAATACGTGTGTTTTGCAGCCGTGGGCTTTGGGGGCTATTTTTAGGGATACGGAATAGTTTAGGGGTTTTTCGGGATGTTTCTGGCAGTCTGTTCCAGTTGGGATGTCGTGTTCGTTTATGGCTGAATAGCCTTGGTCTTCCCAGCCTTGTCCGTAATCGAGGTAGAAGCGTACAAAGGCGTAGGAGCCATCGGTACAGAGGTTTCCGTTGTAGCCGTAGGGTCTTTTTACAGCGAGGATGGCTTCCAGGATCTGGAAATCTGGGTTGTAGCCTACTTTGAGGATTTCTTCGTAGTAGGTGTTTCCGGAATAGCTGGCAATGCTTTTCTGGATTTGGTTAAAGGATTTTAACGCTGTGGGGTGACTGGAGGCGTGCAGGGCACGGAAGTCGCTTCTGAGGTTTTGGAGTTTTTGTTCGTTGTCTTTCATGGTTGTAGCTTTTTATGTTTATTGATGTCAAAGCTAGGAAGGACAATTGCTTCATAATGTAGTACTTACACTGGAATATAATAGGTATAACTACGTGAATTTTCTGTGTCAAATTGCAGTGGGGGGAGCCGGGGCCATCTGATAATTGATTATGAAAAAGGAAATGGCTTTGTTTTTTTACTAAAAATTGGGGTATAATTGGTAAATTGTTTTCCTAAAAGATGGTCAGTTATGCCGAGTCTAGATCAAATTGTTTATTTTTTTAACTTACAACCTAATCCTGGCATTATATTAAAATATGAAGCTCCAAAATTTATTGTGGTTCACCTGAACCCGGTTTTTGCGAAGGCAATGAATGTGGTGCCGGGAGAACTTTTGGGCGAAGATTTTTTTAAAGAATTTCCGATTGGTCCTTATAATGTTTTGATCAGTGCTAAGGAGGTTCGGGACGCACTTGAATATGCATTGAATTTTAAAGAACCGCATCAATTTACCAAACAAAAAGATAATAGGATTTATAAAATAGATACGTATCCCTTACTTGATGATCATGGGGAAGTAGAATACATTGTGCAAAATTCGGAAGAAATTCTTGTTAAGGGTATTGATGAGATTCATACACTTGTCCAGAAATATCATCCTGAAAGTGTTGATTACAGTTCGGTGCCTGGAACTTTGATAGGCCAGGAATTTTTGGAGAGGAGGGTGTTGGCCTTAAATTCAACAGCAGGTGTTTTAATTGACGAGGTATTGTCTAATTATGTGGAAGGAATTGAACGGCTTTTTCCTGATATGCATTGTTCCATTATGAAGGTGAAAAATCAGCATATCTACAGCTGGATTTCATCGTCTCTGCCCGAGGCTTATCTGACGCAGATAGATGGGGTTGAGATTGGTGATAAGGTCGGATCTTGTGGTGCTGCTGCGTTTCTTAAACAAAGGATTATAGTTAGGGATATTCAAAGTGATTTAAGGTGGAAAGGTTATAAGCAATATGCACTGGCTTCGAACTTGCGGGCTTGTTGGTCGCATCCTATTCTCAATTCATCTGATGAGGTTATTGCTACTTTTGCTATCTATTATAGAGAGGTTAGAGAACCTAATTATGATGAGTTAATGGTTGTCGAGCGGGCAAGTTCTATCCTGAAGATTATTTTGGAAAGCAGACAGCGGGAGGAGGATTTAAGTGATGCGGCTATTGTCATTGAACACCATCATCTTAAGGCAAGGGATATTGCATGGTCGCAAACTCATTTGTTGAGGGCACCCTTAGCCCGCATATTGGGATTGGTTAAGTTGCTTGGTCATATGGATAAAGGTGTTGTGGAGGAAAGGCAAATCATTTCTTATCTTGAAGATTCTGCAATTGAATTGGATATGGTTATTAAGGACATCATTGATAAAAGCAAGGAGTGAATCATCCGTTCCAATTTGCTATTTAGGTGATCTTTACATCTATGTATATAGATATAAAGATGTATGTATGTTTTCAATTTGCTGTATCTGTAAATAGCCTATGCGCACCACTTTGCTGGTAAAAAGCTTTGTAATCTTTGATATTCAGCATATCATTTACGGCTTTGACTTTATCGGTACTTTTATCATAATAAGCTTTGCAAATTTGATATCCTACCCAGTAACCTAAGTCAGCTGGTTTATCGGCAGTTTCCTGGTTCGAGTTTGCTATCCAGTTATAACTGCGTTTCAGGTACATCTCCTTTTCAAAATCGGCCCATATTTGTTTTTCTTTTCCTTTGGCCCAAATGTGCAAACGTTGGTTGGCGTTATTGCCCGATATCAGTTCGCCAATAAAATCGGCCATGCCTTCTACCATTACACCGTGTAAAAGTGAAGTATCTGGTTTCATCCCGCTCTGATTAAAATGGATCAACTCGTGCGCTATTAAATTGGGTAAACTGGATAGATTGTTAAAATTGTTATTTTGCCAAAGCGTAAGTTCTGTTACCGGGACATCGGGTGTACGTACAGTCTGATCAAGGCCTATCAGAAGTCCATTATCGGTCGATGTACCGCCTGATGTAAACGCACCTATCACAAAATACACGTCGGGGAAATTAGCTGCCTGGTACAGTTGTTTAAACTTCACAAAGCTGGCTATCATCTGCGGCTTTTGCTTATCAACCATAAGCGTGTTTTTACGGATAGCGGCGTAAAACTTAGGCTTACCATCGTGCGTATGCACAAAGTTTTTTACACTGCCTACCTTTATGGCAAAATAGTCCTGCAAGCCAGCTGTGCCCGGCGCTACATAATATTTTTTATAAATAGCTAAACGGTTGGTGGTGTCCCGCTGTGCCAGATCATACGCTTTCCAAAAGTTTTTGATATCGGTGGTAACCAGTTTAGCTTTCAGCGGATCATTTGTGCTGGCTTTCATTTTTTCAATCCGGGCAACTAATGGTGCCCATTCGGGCATGGAATGCAGCGGGTCAAGATCGGTATCTACCTTTAGGTGTGCTCCATCCTTGTAACCATTTTCAACTGCTTTTTTCAGCAGGAGCATAGCGCTATCGGCTTTACCGCTTAATGAGTAGCAGCAGGCAGCGTTATAATATTCATTCCGTTTTAAGGCTTTAAATTCGTCGGTGCCGGCAGCAAGCAAATAATAACGACCTGCAGCAGCATAACTTTTAGCTGCATACAAGCTATCGGCTTTTCTGCTTTGTATGTTTTGTGCAAAAGCGCCGATACTAATTAGTGATAAGAGGGATAAATAGATGAGTTTAAGCATACTCTAAAATAGTAATGTTTTGACAGAAAATTGCAGGAATTGACTTAAGTTGGAAAAAACTTGCACCTCTTTTCCCACTGGACCTTACAGGCCCTGAGGTGTGAAAAGAGGTGCGGTTTTTTTGGGGGCTACAAAATTGAACCGATATTATAGTTGTCCACAGACTTGATAACTCCATTTAAAATTATCAATCTGCTTCTGTAAGTTTTTTAACATTTCCTCTACTTATAGGGGAAATTAGAAAATATGAATAGGTTTATAACATTGTTTTTCCTCACTCTTCTTTGCTTTCCTCAGAATAGTGTCGCCCAATCTTTTGATGATGTTGCAAAGCTGCTAAACCAGTATCTGACAATTCAAGAGAAAAGAATTGGCTTTAATGGCGTGGTACTCATTGCAAAAAATGATACAGTGCTTTATAAGAAAGTTATTGGTAAGGCATCATTTGAGCTCAATATTCCCCTAACGATGAATTCGAAGTTCAAAATAGCTTCCATCAGTAAGTCGTTTACAGCAATGTTAATCACTTTGGCTGTGAACGAAGAGAAATTAAATTTAAATGACTCTCTTGCCTTGTTCTTTCCTGAACTAAAAGATTCATTGTGGCGTAGAATTACGATTGACCAGCTACTCTCACATCGTTCAGGGATTCCCCATAATGAAGGAATCATCGATTATTGGTCGTTTAAATCACGACTGCCTTTAAATAATCAACAATCACTTGCCGAAATTTTTAAAACCAAATTATTATTCAAGCCGGGTACATCTGCTAAATATTCCAGTCCTGGGTATTTCCTGCTGGCCACTATCGTCGAAAAAGTATATCATCAAAATTATGCCGCTATTTTAAAAGAGAAGATTACCGGCCCTTTACATATGAACAACACAGGTATTTATAACACCAAAGATACTATCTCTGGTATAACTTCTTCCTATCATCTTTTAGGAGATAGTTTAATCGTTGCTCCATACCGTGATTTCTCTTTAATGAAAGGATCTGGTGATTTATACTCTAATTCGATTGATTTATTAAAGTGGACAAGCAGTTTTTCTGGCAGTAGGTGGAACGATAGGATTAAATCGCAGATTTTCACAGTTCATTCTGATAAGAGCCTGCAAAATAATGGTGATATGTATGGTTTTGGGTGGTTCATCCGTCCTTTAACGAATGAACTAAAAACTGCTTATTATCATGGTGGTGGTACTTATGGCTGCTCGTCCATTTGTGTGTGGTATCCGGAAGAAAGAATTTCTATTGTTATTTTAAGTAATATTTCGGTATTGCCTATGAATGAACTTTGGTCTGATATAGAAAACATCCTATTTAAACGACCATTTAAGCTGCCTGAAATAAAAAGGAGTTTAAGTGTAAGCCCTGAACAATTAAAGAAGTTTGAAGGAAGTTATGCTACGGCATCAGGAGATATGAAATTAGTCATCATTGCTGACAAAGAGCATCTATATGCAAAACTTGGTAATAATCCGGCATTCGAAATTTATAGCGATTCCCCCCTGGAGTTTTATGGAAAAAAAGTGAATGTAAAATTCACTTTTCAGTCAGATCAGGAGGGATTGATAACCGGATTGCGAGCAGATGGCAGAGGTCAGATCCTTACTTTTAATAAAAAATAGATAACCCGATTCCGCCAGCAAAATCTAATCTGCATTCCAGGGCAAGGTGATTGTGAAAACTGCGCCGTTATCGTTCCTGACTGTTATAGTTCCTCCGTGGGCTGTTACGTATTGTTTTACTATGGCTAAGCCAAGACCTGTTCCATTAATTTTATGTAGGGTAGTGAAAGGTTCAAAGAGCGTTTTAATGATCTCTTGCGGAATTCCCGGGCCATTATCTCTTATGGTAAGGTGTATCTGATTGTTTTTTTCATCTGGACTGGCTGTAATTTGTACGGTGGCTGATTCTACTTTTGCATGTTGCAGGATTTCTACAGCATTGTTGACGAGGTTAAGCATGATTCTTTTGAGTTTTCTTTCGTCTCCGTGGATAATTAGTGCTTTGGGAATGGATTGGTGGACAGTTACTGAGTTTCCATAATTATTTGTCGCGTAGGCGAGTTTAATCCCCGCATCAATAGCCTGGCTGAGATAAAATGGTTCTTTTTTTACGGGGGTTTCCTTTATAAAGTCTAAGAAATCATCAAATATTTCTGTTGCCTGGATGGCGCACTGGTCTAGAAGGTCTATGGATTCGCCGCCCTCATTTTGTTCCCGCATCATGGAGGTGATGAGTTTCAGGTTCTTAATGGGAGTACGTAAATCGTGCATGACCATGCCTATGGCCTTACCGACTGCAGAGAGTTTCTCTTTTTGGATGAGTTTTTCGTTTAGTTCTGCATTTCTAATGGCTTGGGCGGCGTTTTGTACAAACAGTTTTAGCAGGTACATTTTTTCTGTTTTTAGCTTTTCTTGTCTCTTCAATATTGCAAAAACAGAATAGGAATCCATTCTGGCGAGAACCAGGTCATCCAGCTGTACAACTTCATCTGGTTCGAGGTGGATTTTTTTTATCCTGATAATGAGTTCTTCCAGGTCTATTCTTTCTTCAATAGCGCCAAAGGAAATGATCTTTTCATAAGTGAAGTCGTCATGTAGTTTTCCTAGCAGGGCCATATCTGTTCCCACCGAAATCGCCAATTGGTCTAGGATGTTTTTGAGTAAGGCGTTAAGTTGGTATTCGCTTAGGCCTATGGTGGAAATGGATTCAATTAGTTTTTCGAGGTTGCGTAAACGATCGTAATCTGTGATGGCTTTTGTGGCCAGCAGAATGATTTCTTCTGAGGCGTAGGGTTTACAATGGTAACCTACATTCTGACCGGCTTTATCTACAATATCTTCTATGGAGCGGTCACTATAGGCTGTAATGAAGATAATTTCTGCTTTATTGTCGTATTTCCTGATTTGCATTGCTGTTTCCAGTCCGTCCCAGCCCGGCATCCGGATATCCAGGAAAATGACTGCGTAGGGGTGGCCTGCCTGTATGGCTTTTTTTACCAGTTCGACGCCGTCCATTCCATTGGATGCTTTATCTACCGTGAATGCAGGGATTTTGCTGGTGCGTGGTGTTAGTATTTCTTTCGGGGTATCAAACAAAATGCTGGCTGCTTGGTTGATGTTCTCGTTTTCTATACTGGTGGACCGTTGGGGGCTTAATATTTCTTCAATATTATCGCGTACCATTTCTTCGTCATCGATGACTAGTACAGAGGTGTTTACTTGATTCATCATAAATTTAATTGGTAAATTTAATTGAAGTGGTTGTGCCTAGACCTAGCCCTTCACTATATATATCGATATGGCCTGCATGGCTTTCGATAATGGATTTACAATTGTATAATCCTAGTCCTGTGCCTGTATTTTTGGTGGTGTAACCGCGTTCGAAAAGTCGGCTGGCAGTTGTTTTGTCAAAGCCTTTGCCTGTGTCAGTTATGGTCAATTGCAGTGTTTTGTCATTTTGAAGAAGTGATATGGTGATTTCTTTTTTCAGGAGATCTGTATCTATGGCTTCTATGCTGTTTTTTAAAATGTTTAACATGACCTGCATGAGTTTTGTCCGGTCTCCTTTGATCATGGGTATTTGTTCTGGTATATCGAAGGTAATTTTAATGCCTTTTTTGTCGTAGGAGGCGAACAGCATGGATTGACAGTCTTGAATGATATCTTTTATATTTACAGGTTTGCGTTCTCTTGCTGGATGCCCGCTTACATAGTGGCGTTGGATGGCCAGGATTTCCTGGATATGACTGATAATATTGAGTTGTTCATCTATGGATTTTCGGATTTCTTCCCTGCTGTCTTTTTGGGTTTGGGCTATTCCTTCCATCAAATTGACGAGTGCCTGGGCTTTCTGTTCTCCAAATGCTTCTGTCAGAGCTGTTTGTTGGTTTTTTAGAAACAGGCTTACGTTTTGCAGGTTTTTTATGTTATCCTGGTCCAGGAAACGGTTGGTGCGGTTTAGATAGGAGCCAAAGCCTACTACGGCATTTCCTATGTCGTGCAGTACTTCTGAGGCGATTTCGAATTTTCCCTGGGCGAGGGCTTTGTCGAGATCTGCCTGGTGCATCGCTTTTTCTTCAAGGTATTTACTGGTCAAATCTTCAAAGGCTACAATGATACAGTCTTCAAACATTTTAGTGACGTTGAACTGGTAGTACTTTTCTGTTTCGTTATTGGGCGGAGGAAGCCTGAAAATGTTTAGGTGGTTGTTGAGGATCTGACCTCTTTCAGGTGTATAGCTTTGTATCTGCTCGGAAATGCCGGGAAGGATGCAGTCTAATATTGGATAGAGGTTATCGCTGTTTACCTTATAGATTTCGAAGAGGGGCCCGAGTAGATCTCTGCCAACTAAACTTAATGTCAGGATTGTTCCATATTTATCAATTTCTGCCAATCCTAATGGTGCATAGGTTAAAATGGCATTGAACTTTTCTTCGAATAGGTTTATTTGTTTGTCCATATGAATTGATTGCCTTGATGGTTTATATGGTTGCAGATTTGATCTTTGTAACCAAATTTATATATAATTATCAGTATTAGTAAGACTGTTTTACTAATAGTTTCGTTTAGTGAGTATCAAAAAAACCTGCACCTCTTTTCACACTGGACCTTACAGGCCCTGAGGTGTGAAAAGAGGTGCAGGTTTTTTTGGGGGAGCATCCGGGTATGGGGATGTCTTTAAAGTTTATTTTTGTTGCGGAATTAAATTAAACTTACAATATTTGATTATCTATAAACGCTAATGGATCTTTATGGCTATTAAACCACCACAGGATATGAGCAATGAAGAATTGCTTAAAAATGAATCTATTTTTAAAACGAGTGTGACCCTCACAATCATCAGTTGTACTTTCATGCTGGCTGTTGGCATATATCTGCTGATTGCTAAAGGCGGAAAGATTAATGCCTTCTTATTCTTGCCTGTTATATTCGCAGCTACAGGATTCACAACTTACAATTCACTGAAAGCGATCAGAAAAGAAAAAGCAGCCAGAAATATATAGCAATTTTTTGTTTATCTTAAGTTATAGGTTAAGCGATTCTGCATGTTCTTTTATTACTTTGTTTCTAATCAGTAGCAGATTTGTCATATACTTTCTAAGAAACAATCTGTCTGTCGCTTTACCAAGCATTCCCATTGGGGAGATATAGTTAAAGATATCAAACATGAACGTGTCTTCTCCTTTTTGCTCAAATAGATGTTCATGCTTAAATGACTTAAAAGCTCCGGAAATCATTTCATCAACAAAATAATTGGGATATTCCATTGCGGTGATTTTGGAAGTAAGGTGTTGGACAATTCCAAAATGTTTAGCTTCCCATGTTACGGATTCATTTAGTTCAATCAATCCTGAAGTTTTACCTGCAATTGCCCGTTCATTCGTGTGAGCAGTGGAGATTTGATGTAGATCAATGCTTCTGGCAAGATCGAAGACAATGCCTCGGTCGGCTTTTATGAAAGTTTCTAAATGGATAACTGGCATTTACAAATAAAGGAAATATTTTAGGTAGATGCTCGATTGGGGAATAAGTGGTGAAAAAATTATAAGAATTGTCTTTTTAAAATTGCTGCGTTAGGCGAGATATAGTTAAACAATTAAGCTTCCACCATCAACCACTATAATCTGACCAGTAGTAAAGCTCCCGCGCATGAGGTATAGATAAGCCTCGGCAATTTCATTGGTATTGCCAACCCTGCCCGTCAATAATTTGCTTCCAATCTGACTAAACAATTGTTCCCTGTCGGCTTCCGTCATACTGGATAAAAGATTTGTCCTGAAAGTTCCTGCACATACCGTATTAACTCTTATTGGTGCAAGCTCGAAAGCTAGTGAGCGGGTAAGTCCCTCAATAGCGCTGGCCATACCTGCAAGCACAGCAGTTCCTTTCCTCGGTCTTCTCCCGACGGCACCGGTGGTTAATGTAATTGATCCACCTTTGCGAATCAGTGGCGTTCCGTACTTCGCAGCCATAATAGAGCCCCAAAAGCGCAGGTTTATTGATTGCTTTGCTTTGTCGATGTCCAACTCCGACAGATTATTGAAATTTAATGCATCACCTGCTGTAAAAACAAGGTGATCAAATTCGCCCGTTTTTTTAAAGAGCTGCTCGATTTGCTTTTCATTACCAAGATCTGCAATGAAACCTTTGCTGTCTTTGGGTAGCAGGGATAACGCTTCATCGACCTTTTGCTGGCTGCTCGAAACCACAACAACGGATCCACCTTCCTCTGATACTGCTATTGCAGTGGCTAATCCAAAACCAGATGTGCCGCCCAACAGGACAACTTTTTTACCGGCCAAACCGTTTTCTCTTTTATTTTCCATTTCTTTTTCTGTTTGATTTTTTGATAGTTACAAAATTATCTGACATTTGCTATAGTCTTGTTATCCGTTACCTTTAGCATAGCAACTATAATTATGGGAAAATCAAAATCAGAACCTAGCATTGAGCGGCAATTAGCGCTGCAGGATGCCCTTGATTTATTGCGAGGTAAATGGAAAATACTTATTTTGAGGAGTTTATACCTTTACGGAACAATTCGGTTTAAAGATTTGCTTGAAGCCACTAAAGGCATAACTCCAAAAGTCCTGTCGAACGAATTACAGCAATTAGAAGAAAATTTACTGATTACCCGAACCGTGAACAATACCAAACCTGTTACGGTCTCTTATGCCCTTACCAATCATGCCAATGAAACCTTACCTGTCATTAATGCTTTGATTGAATTTGGGTTGAAACACAGAAAGAAGATTAAGTCCAATTGAATCTTGTTTGTTTTTAAACCAGCTGATCTGGAAAAACAGTAATCTGTTTTCCGTCTGCATATAATTTGCCCCAGTTACATAAGCTATCCAAAATCGGAACCAGATCAATGCCCTTGTTGGTTAAAATGTACTTGATGCCCGTTGGAACAGTATTCGGAATTTCCCTTTTCACTAAAATTGCATGACTTTCTAATTCTTTGAGTTGTCTCGATAAAACTGTCTCTGAAATATCGGGCAATTTTTGTTTTAAGAGATGAAAACGATCGTTGCCTTGCGAAATGTAGTGGACAATTTGCCCTTTCCAACGTCCACTAATCATACTGATGGCGGAATTACGCTCGCAAAGTTGGAACAAGGACTGTTCATTGGCATAGTCGGTCGATTCTTTTTTTCTCATCGTTGCAGGATTTATTACTAACAATTTTGTCAGTTATTGCATGCCGGCCAAAACGTTCACAATTTTACTACAGATTTAATTGCGTTTAAATAAGTACTCGTTTTAAACGGATGAACAAATACTAATTTACTAAACTCTAAAATTTTAAAAAATATATACAGATGAAACCATCACGATTTTTTAAACCACACAGTGGTATCAATAAATCTGATAGCTTCATCACAATTGAAAATTAAATTATATACAGATGAAAATTAGCATTTATATCGCGTCTTCCGCGAACGGATTCATTTCAAATTCAAGAAATGTACCGGATTGGCTTTCTCAGGAGTACAGCCAGGGCATGTACGCTATATGTCAGGAATTTAAAGCAGTGATTATGGGTAAAACAACCTATAATATTATTGCACCTGATTATTTACCGCTTAAAGATGAAGGAACGACAGTTGTCTTAACGACAGACGAAACTGTAAAGTCGGATAATCCATCCGTAATGTTTACAAAAGACAGCCCTGCGGAAATTAAGCAGATGCTTGAAGGTAAAGGTCATACCGAAGCGGTAATAATAGGAGGGACAATGACCATCAGTCAGTTCATGAATGCGGGATTGGTCGATGAAATTTATTTTGTTGTAGAGCCTGTATTATTTGATAATGGATTGCCACTATTAAAAGATGTAGTTGGCGAATTTAAACTTAATTTGTTAGAGGTATCGAAATTAAATAGTAATACGGTTCAGCTTCATTATATGATACAAAAAAATAATTAAATCTTGAGCGGCTTAACGATATTTGATTTTCTGCTGGATTACCCCGTTGGTGCATTTGAAGGTAATCTTGGTCATATTTTAAAAAAAGGCAATCTGAACAATACGTTAAATCTACTCAATAACGTTCAATATTTATAATAAGGTAATAATGGTGGGTTTGCGGGTAAATTTAACCTACATCGCTTGTTTATTACTGCTGAGCATGATATAATTGCACTTTTTAAAAAAAATGATGTTAGAAGAGACTTTCCCTGTGCCGGCAAATGAGATGCAAAGATTATTGAATTTGTCTGAGCTTGATCTGGATTATTCCGAACTTTCTGAAGAATTTAAAGACCTGGCTATACTAGCGGCCAAAGTAGCAGGTACCGATATTTCGCTGATCAACCTTATTGATTCCTATACTACCTGGACTATTTCGGGGCATGGACTGGAAGTACAGCAAACACCAAGAGAAGAATCCCTGTGTCAGTATACCATTATGGGGCAGTCGCAATTTGAAGTTTCAAATCTTTTATTGGATAAGCGCTTTGAGGATAAAGATTTTACCAAGGCTCCTTTGTCGCTTCGGTATTATTTGGGTGTACCACTTACAGATCCCGATGGTCAGCAGATTGGCTCTCTGTGTGTAGTGGATACGGCTCCTAAAAATTTGAGCCCGGAAAAGATTGAAATGCTGAAAATTATTGCAGATCAGGTGATCAACCGTATTAATACCTACCGGGCCATAAGGGAATTGAAGGGCGAGGTCAAAAATGCAAACCAAACAAAAAGTAAAGTTGCACATGATATTCGCGGGCCATTGTCAGGGATCATCGGCTTATCTAATATTATCGTACAGCAAGGGAATGGCAATAATCTGAGTGAGGTACTGGATTTTATTCAATTGATCCACAAAAGCAGTAAGTCATTGCTAGAGCTGGCCGATGAGATTTTGACTGAAGACCAGCAGGGTAGAAAACTGACAGATAATGAATTGAATCTGAGTGTGTTTAAAGATAAATTGGAGGATCTCTATAATGGACAGGCGAAAAATAAAAATATTAACCTGCTCATTCAGCTTAATGAGGGTGATACTTTATCGCCTTTCCCGAAGAACAAGTTATTGCAAATTACAGGCAATCTGATTTCTAATGCCATCAAGTTTACCCCGGAAAATGGGATGGTTAACGTGGAACTGAGTTTAATAGAGCAAGCGCACCAGCATCTGCTCGATTTGAAGATCTCAGACACTGGTGCAGGGATTAGCGAAGAGGCGCTTAAATATTTAGAAATGGGTAGCTATTCAAGTACGAATGGTACCTGCGGAGAGAAAGGTTATGGTTTCGGCCTTGAATTGGTTAAGCACCTGATAAAAGGCTTAGGGGGTACGATGGAAATTTATAATAAAATAGGATCGGGCGCATGCTTTAACGTAAAAATACCTTTTCAAAAGCAGGTGGAATAAAGGCATTTTCTCCCAAAACTTAAATTAATCTAAAATGCCGGCTCGCTTGTATTCCTCATAGAAGTAGCTTTGTTACCAATAGAGGAAACAGCATTCCTTTGTTTTTTAAATAACTGGTAGATCCTGTTTTCCGAAGATTTTCTATCCAGGCTGATGAGGTAAAAAGTTAAAAACAGAAATGTACCCAGCATGAGGAAGGATATGAATGCGATTTGCTGATTCATCTCTAAACCGAAGGTCAATACGGTTGAAATGGCAAATGTAAATTGTAAACTTGTGATTATGTTTTTTATTGTAGAAAGATTGATGAGTAATTTGATTGAATTGATAGGGATATTTTGCTACATTGATTTTAATAAAATCTAATGGAGGTATTTAAATGAACTACACTTAATGCAAATTAAATCCATAGGCTTAAAAACAGGCGTTTTAGTGTTAATTGGGCTGGGTATAGCACTTTATATAGGTTTGTCATTTAGTCGCATTCTCGTTCCATTGTTTCCAGTTATTGCTGGGCTTTTGGTATGGTACGCAACCAGAGCCCAGCGCAAATTAATTAAAACAGCTACAACGCCCATTTATCAGATTGCCGAGGGCTGGGTTAAATTACAGGGAACGGTAAGTGCATCGAAAACTTTTGAAACGCCTTATTTTAAGCAAGAATGCATTGCTTATACTTATAGAAAGGCAAACATTGGCTACGATAGTGAAGATAATACCGAACGTGAGAACAGCGTAATTATAGAAGAAGAGTTTCAGGATTTTTATTTAACTAATGCAACGGGCAAAATTAAAGTAATTCTAACTAGCCTTAATCTTGCCCTTTTGCCCGCCAAATCAGATACTATACATAGTATTAAATATGCGGTAGATGATATTCGCTATACCGAGAGAACCCTGAAAAACGGCGATTTGATAAGCGTTTTGGGCTATGCCATTAAAAACAGCAACTATCATTTCGAATTAAACGAACAAGGTGATCAGCCTTTGGTTATTGCCACGCCCGGTTATGAAGATAAAACAAAAAAATCGTTCAAGGTTTTTAAACACTTAATGCCTTATTTTATCTTGATGTACCTCGCGGTAAATTACTTTTTACTTTTTGCGCCGGTTAAACATCATATTGAAGTAAGTACGGCATTCGTTCTTTTCATCTTTTTTGGTATGCCCATTTTGGGTGTTGTTTTCGGGGTAATCGGAAGCCGGTTGTCGGGCTTGGTTAAAGACTTAATATCTGGCATTGGTGGTATTTGTTTTGTAGTATCTTTGTTAAGTTTTCCCTTGTTATGCCTTTTGTTTATGACAAAGACTGAATTTTATATTATCGAACGTGTGTGGGCAAGTATATTATTCTGCACAATATTGGCATTTGCAATAAGCTACCGAAAAATAGAGGGGGCTTTTGATAAGGAATAATGGATTTTTATCTGACCATCTGCCAGTCCTTTTAATGAATAGGGTAGGAATGAGGTTAAAGGCACCTGCCTGATAGTTACTTCAATTCTGAAATGATTTCATTGACTTTATGCGCATAGGTTTTATCTAAAAATTCATTTTTGTGCCAGAATTCCAGTTTCTCAATGATCTGTGGAAGGTATATAAACAAACGGTTTTCAATATTGTCTTTTAAAATGTCATTTGCCTTAATTTCATCGACCAGATGCCTGGCGAGGTAGTTTATCCACCAGATTTCCTGGATAAGAAATAATTAACCGGGCAAAAGCGGGCGAGGGTCATCGAAAAATTATGTTTATATTATCGTATGTGGATTACAGTAATGTATGTCAATGGCATTTTTATGATTTTTTCATATGGTGTATTGCGGTTCGTATATCGAAATTGAGCTTGTGAAAGAGTAGATTGTGAATTTTGTTTTGCGTGAGAAACCACAATAGGTCTTTGGTGTATAGAATGCCGATGCAGTTGTTGTTTTCCACGATATGTAGAAATTCTGCGTTTAATTCTGATAGTTTTGCCAGTGCTTCTACGACGAGCTGGTCTGAGTGTAATTGCTGGGAAGTAATTTCTTTGGAGGTGTAAATTTCTCCATCGGTGATATGTGAGTGAAATTCCATGGTTGAGGAATGCACTATTTCCTTTAATTGGTCATAGTGATTTTGTGTAGTATAGGAGTGGATTGGGGTGTTTATTGTTTTAGTTTTCTAAGGTATTCTCCTGGGCTTAGGCCGGTTTGTTTTTTGAATTCTGAAAAGAATACGCTTCTGGATGTAAATCCGGCTTCTGTTCCGATGCCTTCTAGGGTGAGGTGTTTATGGTCGGATATGTTTGCTAGTCTTTTTTTTACGTGATCGATTTTTAAACTGTTAATGAGCTGGTTGAAGCTTTTTTTATACTTGTTTTTGATGATGGCGCTGAGTTGATGCGCGGGGATATCTATCGTTGTGGCAAAACTTTTTAAGGTGATTTTGGGCTGGTAGACAATATTGGTTTGGAGCAAGTGATGTTCTATTCTTTTGAAAAGTGTATTGGTTTGTTTTTCGTCGTTCTCTATTTGGATTTCTTTCTGGATCCTTTTTAAGGTTTCTTCCCTAATGCCTAAATAGTTTGCCTGGTGTGGGGTGGGAATACGGTTGATGTGTTGTGGGATGTGTTCTAAGAGGTAAATGTATTTTTCTTTTGCTGTTCCTAGCCGGATCATTTTGGAGCGTTCATGGGCTTCCTGGAAACAGCGTTCCATGATACAGCGCATGATGGTATTCATTTCTGGATGGTGTTGGTAGAAATATTGGAAGTCTTGTGCGTGCAGGCTCACTACCAGGGTGTCTTCAATGGCAAAGATACTTTCGTCGGATGGTTTTTGACCGTACATGCCGGATATGGAGGTTACAAAGCTTCCGTCTGCAAGGATGAATGTGGTGAGTTGTTTATCGTTTCTGTTGGTTGTTGAGATGAGGATGCCTTCTACGAGGTAATAGAAGTGGACACAGTATTCTCCTTGCGTGGCCAGGCAATGGCCTTTTTTTAGTTGTCTGGTTTTTAGCCTTTGGGTTAATTGTTTTGTTAGTTCTTCGCTAAGGGGATGATAGGAGGAAAAAATATTGATTAATTGATCTTTTGGGCTTGAGGCGTTACCGTTTTTAGATAACTTTTTTCGCATGTTGGTTTACAAGTATTTATCGAGCGATAATTTGTAATTGGGGGCGATACAAATATAGGTATATGGTTGGAATTTTTGTTAGTGCTATGATAAGTGTTTGTTGATTAATTGTTTGTTTGTCAGTGGTTTGAATTTGTTTTTTTGTGGCGTCTTAACGCTAAAACACCATCTTTTTTGATTAATGTGCTATAATTTATTTGAATAAGCTTCACTTCTTTTCTCACTGGACCTTACAGGCCCTGAGGTGTGAAAGGAGGTGAAGCTTTTTTTTGGGTGGTATCCGGGATGGTGGTGATTTCTTTTTAGAATAAATAATGAATTGGTTATATTTAGTATAGCTATGAGAAGACTAGAGTTCATGCTTGTTTTGTGTCTCGCTTGTTGTTTTGCTTCTGATGCGCAAAATAATTTGAAAACATTGGATGGGTTTGATAGTCTGAATGTTTCTCTTAAAACAATGGATGATGTGAAGGCTGCTTTTGATATCATTCAGAAAGCGCCTATTTATCTTTTGTCAAAGAAAGAGATAAGTAATAATTGTGAAAACAGGGCTGAGTTTGCGTTTTATGTATTGGAAAAACTGGGTTTTCATCCGATTAATTTTTGGATATTTAAGGAGGGGCTGGTAGAAAAAGAATATAACACTCCGGAATTGGTGAATAATAGTAAGGGACTGGCTTTTAACACCAGTTTAACTGGTCGTTCTATGGTCTATTGGCGCTATCATGTGGCTGCAGGGGCAATTATTGAAAATAATGGAAAAAGGGATACCATTGTTATGGATCCCTGGACACAGGGTAAAATTACCACTTTAAAGGATTGGGCTTTGAGTTTCTTTGTGGAGCCAAGGGGGCGTACGGTTTATGTATTTCCTGTATTGGGCTTGTATAGTTTTTACGGTACTACGGATATTGGTCAATTGAGTATGGTTAAGGTGGAGTGGGATAAGAATCTTGATGCCGATTTTAATCAAATGTATTGTGGGCTTTGTGGTATTACTCCTAATGGAAAATGTGATAGGCCTAGGTTTAGGAAGGTGATTTTGGCTAAGAAAGAAGAAATTCAAAATTACCTTAGGGCAAAAAATGTCGAAATTCAGTGACTTATACATTCTTACCGGCGGGTCTGAATCTTAAAGAGTTTTCCTGCTTAATAGTAATTGTAATGCGATACAACGATCGCTGTCTTTTCTGTCTGGCATGGGGTTGGTTGTTCGGTGCTTTTACAATTCAAATACAATTTATATCTTAAGGCAAAAAAGTACCTGCGCTAATTACCGGAAATATTATGGGCACATCGAAAACAAGCGATTTAAAGGCATTTAACCTCTACGAATTCCTCAAACATCAGAATGCCCATAGTTTCAATGTTCCCTTTTTTCTGGCTGATAGGCATACCTACAAAAAGGCGCATGTCAATTTCCCGTTCAGGACATTTGCCTATGGCCTGGGGGTTACCTATGTAGGCGAGGGTGACACATTTAAGATTGGTAGCACCGATTACCGGGTTGGTGCCGGATGCTTAACCACTGTTGGACCTGGTATGGTTTGCCAATGGATGGGCAATTATACGGCGGAGCACGATACGGTTTATTTTACGGAAGAGCTGTTTAGTGGTTTGCAAAATAATTCGTTTCTGCAGTCGCTTGCGTTCTTTTTTCATGGTGGCCATCATGTCATCAGGTTAAACGACGAGCAGCTAAAAAAAATGACCTCTTTGTTCGAGCTGCTCAAAGCACTGAAAAACGATAAAGATGCCATCCCAGGCTTGGTTCATTCGATTTTGATGCTGGCCGATTCTTTTCACTCTCAACTCAACGGATCGGCCAAAAATAACAATGCCTCCAACAAAGAAAAAATCACTTATGCGTTCAGGAAACTGGTGGCCATGCATTTTCCAGAACATAAGAAAGTGGTTTTCTATGCATCGCAGCTCAATATTACGCCCAAATACCTCAGCGAAATTTTACAGGATGCGCTGGGTAAAACCGCAAAGGCCTTTATTGACGAATATGTAATGATGGAAGCCAAAAGCCTGCTCAAGCAAACCAGCCTTACCATACAGGAAATATCGTATTGGCTGGGCTTCGATGATGCTTCCCATTTTACCAAATCGTTCAAGAAAATGGTTAGCCTTACACCCACCGAGTACAGAAACCTCTAATTACCGAGTTTTATACCATTTCTTCCGACATCCTGCCTAACGCGGACTTCGTTATGGGTTTATCTTTGTTGTATAATTAATCATTCGCAAACCAAAACGTATTCAAAATGAAAAACGCTGCAGCATTTAATTTATCAGTTTCGGAACAAGAACTTAACGACCTTAAAAACCGCTTAATAAACACCCGCTGGCCAGGTGAAGCTGAAGGATCGGGATGGCACTTTGGCACCAGCGAAACCTATCTCAAAACCTTGGTGAATTACTGGATCAACGGTTACGATTGGCGCAAATACGAAGCGGAATTGAACCAATATCCGCAATACATTGCCAACGTAAATGGCGTGAAAATCCATTTTCAATACATTAAAGGCAAAAGCGAAAATGCCAAGCCTCTATTGCTTACCCATGGTTGGCCAGATAGTTACTACCGTTTCCATAAAGTCATTCCGCTTTTAACTGAAGGCGAGGAAAGTTTCGATTTGGTTATACCTTCAATCCCAGGATTTGGCTTTTCCGAAAAAACTGCTGTAACCAGCGAAGCTGTTGCTGATTTATGGAAAACATTAATGACGGAAAATTTGGGCTACGAAAAGTTTTATGCGGCTGGCGGCGATGTAGGCATGAGCGTTACGAAAGCGCTGGCTTCTAAATATCCTGATGTGGTTGCAGGTGTACACTTTACTGATGTAGGTTATCCGATGGGGCAAGAAGATCCTGGTACCATGACGGCAGAGGAGCAACAGTTTGCGCAGTTTGTACAGCAGTGGTGGTACAGTGAAGGCGCTTATGCCATGGTACAGGCCACCAAGCCACAATCGTTGGCCTACGGCTTGAACGATTCGCCTGCTGCACTTGCGGCATGGATGCTCAGTTTTGGCAATGCCGGTGCTTCTCCTGAGATTTTGGAACAAGCTTTTGGAGGCAGAGATGAATTACTCACCAATATTATGATCTATTGGGTATCGCAAACTATAGCCACTTCTATGAGGATGTATAAGGCAGATGCCATGGCTCAATGGAGCGGCGCGGCACCTTTACAAAAGAGCGATGTGCCTGCAGGTGTAGCCGTATTCCCAAGAGAAGCACAATTTCCTAGAGAATGGGCCGAACGTTTTGTAAACGTAGTGAGATTTGAGAAAATGGGCGAAGGTGGTCATTTTGCGGCCTTAGAAGTACCTGGGCTCTTTAGCAACGAATTGAGAAGTTTCTTTTATAGTATTGGTTAATTTAAAGATAATCAATTAACTACCTGGCTTTATAGATTGTATATTTCAGAGAAAGTGACTTCCTCATTCGGGGTTGCCTACTGTAGGCTGGAGTATTGAGCTTTCGAAAAAAAACGTGCTCTTCTTTTCACACTGGACCTTACAGGCCCTGAGGTGTGAAAAGAAGAGCACGTTTTTTGGAGAGTATCCGGGATGACAATTCTGTATTGATCAGAACCTTGTCTTTTAAAAACAGGTAAGGCGGCGGCGATTCCTGCATTGTTAACCATTACATCTAAACGGCTATAAGTTTCGCAAGCCAGGTTGACCAATCGCTGTAAATTGTCGTGGTTTTTGATATCAGATGTGTAGCCTAATTTACGGCAGCTATGAAAATGATGTTTTTTGGAATTTAAATGGGCTGGTATGGTGGCCAGGCATGGTGTTTTCGTGTTAAAATGCCGGCTCTCTTTCGCTTCTTTTCCGGAGATTTTCTATCCAGGCTGATGAGGTAAAAGGTTAAAAACAGAAACGCACCCATCATTAGGAATGATATGACTGCTATTTGTTGGTTCATTTCTAAACCGAAGGTTAATACGGTTGCAATGGCAAATGTAAATTGTAAACTTGTGATGATGTTTTTTAGATTATTCATTGCTTGATAACTTAATTTTCATGTTAAGTTATTGATAATATCATTTAAATAATATTTTTTTAAATAAAATACTTGATGTTTCATTGGGATTAATCAATGGGGGTATCCGGGGATTTGTGGTTTTGAACATTTGTGTAACAAATTTGCTGATTATTAGCAATGTTCCATTTTTAAATATGTTTTTTTTGCTTCATTCATTAACCAAATAAATCCCTATATGAAAAAACAAAACTCTCTAACAAGAGTAACCAGGAAGGTTGCGCTTGGCTGGGCTGCAATCATCGTGCTTGCGGGCTCTTCAATGTTAACAAGTTGTAAAAAAGAGGCCAGGACAGAGCCAGATGTCGTTGCTGCGGAGCGTCTGTCGTCTAAGGCTGCAGTCTCGGTACAATCCTATGAGTCGGGCACTCATAACGGCTTCTTTTGGTCACTTTGGAAAAGTGATGGTGCTACCGGTACAGTTAATTACGCAAATGGTGCTGGTGGAAATTATAGCGTTAACTGGAACGGATTTAATGGTAATTTTACGTGCGGCAAAGGTTATTCTGTAGGTTCTGCATCTTACAAAATAGGATATAATCTTGGCACTTATTCAAACTCTGGTGGTGGTACATTCGGCTGGTATGGATGGAGCAGAAGCCCTTATTATGAGTACTATGTGAATGAAACATGGGGTTCAGTGTCACCTCATACTGGTACTTATTTAGGGACTTTTGAAAGCGACGGTGCAGGTTATAATGTATGGACCCGTTGGATGACTGGTAAGAATATCGATGGGGGTGATGGTTTCAGACAGATTTATAGCTCCAGAGTTACAAAAGTTGCTACCGGACAAAATCGCGTTATTACTTTTGCTAACCATTATAACAAGTGGAGTAGTTTTGGGTATACTCTTGGTCAGTTAAATATTCCGGCGATTATGGTTGCAGAGACGTGGGGCTCTAATACCAATGGCAATATTAACTGTACGATTTGGGCAGAATAATTACTGCTGCCTGGCAAAAAGCCGGGCAGTATTTAGTGCTCTCTTAAATATGATTTAACAATTAGTTATGATGAGATCAATACTTTATTTTCTTGCATTTTTCACTTTTGCTCTCCCTGCCTGCGATTCACCGAATCTTAAAAATAGAGAAGGGAATAAAAAATCGCTAATCGGAAAATGGCATAGATTTTCAATGGCAAATGGGTATAGCGAATTTGATATTGATTCGCTATATATAGTTTTCTATAATCAGAAAGTTGGCCGGTTCAAGCTTCCTTATAAAATAGAAAATGATTCCTTGAAATACCTTACCAATCAATATGCGGCCAAGATTACGGACTATGGTGACTCAGTGCTTCTTGAAGGCAATGATAGTACTAAAGCCACTTTACACAGGTTTAAAGAATCGCATGTTCCTTTTAAGAGCATTCCTGAAGAAAAAGATTCTTTGTCATTTGTATCATACATCACAGATTTTGATAAAAGATTAATCCGGGAGTTTGAGAAAGCTGGAATAAAGATTTCTAATGGTGCTAAAAAAAATGAGGAACCTGCATATGAAGAATTGTTAAAAAAAAGATCATTAACAAATAAAAGTACTACATAGGCTAGGTTCCCGCTCTGAGTACAAAATCAATTACAAATTGATATGAAGAGGCCGTATCACTGATATGGCCTCTTTAGTTGATATTTAATCATCGTGTCTGCGCCAGTTTCCTTCTCCGCGCTCATATTCACGGTGCTTGTGATGACCATGTCCGTGTTCTTTGTATCTTACATATCGTCTGTCGCTGTCGTCATCATCATCGTTGTCATAGTAGCGGTCTGAACGGCCGTAACGGATTACTGTTTGGGAATGACAGGATCTGTATTTGGCGTATCTTATTCTATCTTCTCTGTAATTGTAATAGGCTTGGGGAGAATTGATGACTACTTTATAACCATTGTAGAGGTCGTAGTCTCTGTACCTTTCTGGTAAACTGGTTGAGAATGTCCACCTGCCGTTACTGATGTAGATAAACTGTCTTTTGGGGACGTAATAATAACTGTCAATGTCTGGCATGTAGTAGTATTCGGCGCGTTCGTAACCTGAAGGTCCCCAGGATGGCTGGGATCCTATGTTTACACTGAGGTTAAATTGTGCGTTTGATTTGGTCGGTACAAAACCGATTGCTAGAAGCAATAGAAATAATAGCTTTTTCATAATTGGACTTTTGATATTAATTGGTTTCATTGTGTGAAATCGTGGATTTCAATTCTTATGCCATACTGATTGGTTCTTTCTTTTTGTTGTTGTGGGTTCTTATATTGGGTTTTTGGTTGAAGGTGGTGCTTTGGATTTGGTGAATTTCTCTACAAAGTGTCGTTTTTTTGGGGGGGGATCTGGGGAGGGTGGTGATTCTAAGTTTGTTAGTAATTCAAAGTTTGTTAACTTTGGAGCCTAAATAAAATCATGATTAAATTATTTGTAGTTGGCTATCCATTGGATATTCAGGAGGCGGATGTTATTGAGCTTTTTAGCATCCATGGGATGGTACATAGTATTCATTTATTGACCGATAGGGTAACGCATAGTCCTAAAGGTTTTGGGTTTGTGGAGATGGTGGATCAGGCTGGGGCTGAGCGGGCGATTGCTGCCTTAAATGGTATCGTGCTGAAGGGGCGGAAGATGACGGTAAAGCTTGCTGATGAAAATCGGGAACAAAGACCCAGGGTTTTTAAAGAAAACCGGTTTCCTGGGATGGTGGATCGTACGGGTGACAGCATGGTGGGTGAGGTGAAGGGTAAGCGCCCAAGGAAGCTGGTGTCTAATGTTTTTAGAGCTGATAAATAGCTTTTGCCTGGTTTGTTATTGTGAAAAATATGTTTTCTGATCTCTCTGGACCTTATAGACCCTGATGTTCGCTCAGTAATCATATTTTTCTTGGGTGCAGACCTGGGAGGGGTGGTGGTTAATGTGGAATGATCGAAATCATTGTAAACATTACTCCGGTTATCAGCATTAAAAACAGCAAGAATGATTTAATGTCTCCCGCTTTACGGCCTTGTTTTAAAACAAGCCGGCTAAATGGTTCTAATAGTAGTGTTGCCAGGGCGAATAAAAAGGCAAATGCCAGTGCTGATTGTGCGCCTATTCCAATTGGAATACGATTGTCGGTTTTGCCAAAATAGCCGAGCATATCTCCTAGAAATAATATGTTCCAAATCACAATAAAGGCAATTGCTGCTGGCCATTTCATTGGAAAGCTTCCGCTTGATTGGTAATTGATTATCCTGGCTTCTACTTCTGCAGGTATGGGGTCTGGGTTATTTAAAAATCCTGTGTTTTCTATTCTTTTGATCAAATCGCGGCTGCCGGATGTTAAGAAGATGACTTTTTCATTGTATCCATTAACGCGGTGATTAATTTTTATGCCGGCTCCGGAAAGTAGGGTTGATGGTTCTATGGAGATGATATCTGAAGGCTTGAAATACAGGTTGCCTAGGATTGAGGCGTTGAGTTGCAATTCATTTTTGTTCACTAACAATTTGACAAATGGCCACGTGGCTCGGGCAGATCCTATGTTAGCGCCACCGGTTTCTTCGATTTCAAACATTCTTATTTGTTTAAGAGGTCTATTTATAGCTAAAACTATTTAAAAGGAGTGGAATAATAAAATTCTTGGACAATAATTAAGGGATATCCGGAGTTGGCGGACGTTTATGTATTAAGATATTAAGATATCTGAATATATAGATGTTTTTACATATCTGTTTGTATTTTACCCTGACATAGGGTTGTCAATACGCGTGCTTAAATTTGTTCTGGATTTAATAAATTACCTTTATGATTGATCAATTGTCGTATTAAACTGGATGAGCTCATGCAAAAAGATGAAATAGAGATTTTTTATCCGGCCAGTAAACAGGCCTGGCGAAAATGGCTGGAGAAAAATCATCTCTCTAAGCAAGCTGTGCGGCTTGTTTTTTATATTAAAGCTTCAGATAAAAAATCTATTACCTGGAGTGAGGCTGTTGAGGTTGCTCTTTGTTTTGGTTGGATTGACAGTAAGAAAGTAAAAATAGATGAGGAGTCGTCTCATCAGTTTTTTAGTAAGAGAAAATCAAAGAGTACTTGGTCTAAGATCAATAAACAGAAAGTGCTGCAACTTATAGAAGATGGTCTAATGACTGAAGCTGGTCATAAAAGCATTGAGACTGCGAAGCAAAATGGTTCGTGGACAATATTAGATGAAGTTGAAGAATTGATCGTTCCGAAAGATCTGGAGATGGAATTAAAAAGCAGACCGTGTTCGGAGCGTTTCTTTTTTGGCTTAAGCAGATCGGTGAAAAAGGCGATTTTACAATGGCTTATTCTTGCAAAACGTCCGGAGACCAGACAAAAACGAATAGCTGAAATTGTAGATCTTGCTGGGCGGCAACAAAAACCAAGACATTTGCAGTAGACCTATACGCTCAAATAATAATGGTATGTAACTGCTCTATCATGTGATTTCTGCCTCTTTTAAGGATATACTGTCATTCTTGGGGTCTTATTTGGTGTTTATTCTAAAGGAGTTATAAAAAAAAATATTTGGGATACAATATTTGATCGTGTCTAGCGTCTTTATATACGAGAGCGTTAATTTAGATTAAGCGGGAGTGGTCGGAGATCATTCCCGCTTTCCTTTTTAATGGGATTTTACTAACTTCAGTTTAAAAGGTACTTCACTCTCCTTGAGTGACGCTTTAAATAGAAATTATCAATTTAATTAAGAAATGGATAAAGCTATGGCAAATAATAAATTACTGCGAATGGACAATGTTGGTATCGTTGTGGAGTCCATTGATGATGCTATTTCTTTTTTTACGGAGATAGGCTTGAAGCTGGAAGGACGGGCTATGGTTGAGGGTGAATGGGCTGGCCGTGTTACTGGACTTGGGGATCAGCGTGTGGAGATTGCTATGATGGTTACTCCTGATGGCCACAGCCGGCTTGAAATTTCTCGGTTTCTCAGCCCGCCTACGATCTCAGATCACAGGACTGCTCCGGTGAATGCTCTTGGTTATTTACGCGTTATGTTTGCTGTTGAGGATCTTGATGAGTTGGTATCCAGGCTCATTAAGCATGGGGCTGAACTTGTTGGTGAGGTGGTTCAATATGGAGACTCATACAAACTCTGCTACATTCGCGGAACTGAAGGGATTCTAGTTGGTTTAGCTCAGCAACTTGTTCATAAATAAGTATCAGGTGTTTTTGTAAAATAGTTTGTGGTGGTTATATGGTGAATCTTGCTTTCAGCATTTCATAACGGGTACGGCCAACGGGTAGTTTTTCTCCATTTTTCAGGCTAAGGTGTGGATTGCCTGAATGAAAAACAATTTTATCCATTTCACTTGTGCAAACCAGGTATGACTTATGAATTCTTTCAAATGGTCCGTTGAGCAATTGACCAAGTTTTTCCAGTGTTTTATTATGTAAATAGGTACGTCCGTCTTTAAGGTGGATTTCTGCATAAATACCTGCGCCTTTAAAATAGATGACGTCTTGTATATCAATGAGCTGCAGCGCGGATTTAATTCTGACGGCAAGGAATTTCAAGTAGGGTCCTGTTTTGTTCGTTCTACCATTTACCCGGGCCAGGGCTTGTGCAAGCCGCTCTTGATCAAAAGGTTTGGCTATGAAGTCTATTACCCCATAATCGAAAGCCTCAATGGCTCTTTCCTGATAAGCGGAAATGATAATGGTATGGAAAGATTCTGCACTAAAGGTTTTTAATACATCAAAACCGTTCTCTCCATTTAGATTCAGGTCGAGGAAGAGCAAGTCTATCTGATGATTTTTGATATATACTTTGCCTTCGTCTAATTCAGAACAGACGGATATAGAGGTTAATTTCTCTTTTAACAGTTCGGTGACCATTCGCTCTATTCTGCTGGCAATCCTTGCTTCATCTTCAATGATCAATATATTCATATCCTCTCTTTTCTGTAATTTATTCTAATAATTTAATTGTGGTAACCCAGCCTTTCTCCCAACTTTCAGATTTCAATTGCCATTTACTACCATAGCTTTCTTGTAATCGGGCTTTGATGTATTGTAATCCAGTACCTGTTTTATGCGGTTTGGTATTTGATCTGTTTATGGCATGAGTATATAGGTTGTATATTTTTAAACCGGGTTCTTTTTTATATTCCAGATGGAAGCGGATTATTCCATCTGCCATTGGTTTGCTGTGGGTTATTCCATTTTCAAGTGCGGTATGGATAATGGCTGGTGGCAGGAATTCATTTTCAGCTATACCACTGGTTTCCCAGCGATAATCGATCTGTTTACGAAAGCTCATTACCTGAATGTGATATTGGCAGAGCATGATCTCTTCCGTTATTGGAACCATTTGTTTTTCTGACATTCTGGAAAGCTGGCCTAACTCGTTTGCAATGGCTTTTATCATCTTTACTCCACTCTGGGGAGATTCTTCTACCCAATCCATTAGTGTGGTTAGGGTATTCATTAGGAAGTGAGGTTGGATGCTCTTCTTTAAGGTTTCCATTTTAAGTCTTTCGGAAAGTAAAAGACTTTGCCGGTAGGCTTTATCTATGGCTTTAGATCGCCTGATGAGCAGATAGAGCATAGCAATCATTAAAAACCCAAAACTCAAATAAAGGCTATAATCGAAATACCAAAGCCCGTTGGCTATTGCACCGAGCAATAATGCCAATAACACCACGATAGCCCCATTGGTTTTTCTACAGATTCCGGCAATTGCGATTAATAAGCTCGTTGTACCCATGATGATGCTCATCACTCTGGCTACATAATCATATCGCCCATGAAAGAAAAAGAATACAGCTAGTAATATTATGGCTAGGGCAATGCTAAACCAGGATGGTGCTATGACCTTAAACTGTGCGTTTAGAAAATAGGGTATGGCGAATGATACACTTAAAGTGAGTACACCAATGATTTCCAGGCGCCAGATCTGCATAGGATATGGATAATTCCAAAAAACAGGGAGGTATTCCAGGCCTATGAGGGCAAAGAATAAAAAGCAGATTAAAGAAAAAACAAGGAACATGGATTCGTCCCGATGGTGAAGGAATACGATCAGGTAATAGATGAACCCGATCAGGAATGCTCCTGCAAGCATTCCCATACCAGCGGCTCTTTCTTTAGGGGCGGCAATCAGACGTTCATAACTGCCGGCCCATATGTTTACAAAATCATAGCTTTTCAGGCTATAAAAATTGGATATCCGCAAGGCAAGTATATGACTTCCCCTTTTAGAAGAGGAGTCAGGTAAAATCAGAATGCTGCTGTGTTTTCCGGGAATCTCTTCTGGTTTACTTCTTCCAACTTTTCCGTTACTGTTTATGAAATGGCCGTCCCAAAAAGCATCGTAAGAGCCCAGAGAGACAATTTGTAAACCCCATGGTTGTCCATTTGCATGACCTTCCGGAAGCTGGATATGAAAGCGGAGCCAGAATATTCCTTTTTGGGCTGAGCCATTGGAACTTTCCCAGTGCTGCTCATCCAGTTTAACTTTTTTCCAGTCTTGCTGATCGCCTGTATGGCTCACAACCTTTGATGGTCGTATGGTTCTGTCTCCGCATCCGGATAATAGAAAAAAAAGGGTCAGGCTGGTGAGCCAGGTACACAAAATTCCTTTTTGGATCATATTCAAATATAGGCTTCAATGTCCGTTTTTTTATGACGTTTGCAACCGCTCTCTGTTGTTCAAAAGTTTTCGAATCGACACGCTGAAAACATTTTTTACTCTTGCATCAAATTTAATGAAATGGTATTCAAAGAAACTAAAATGGCAGTAGTACTGTTGATCTGTCTTATTGTTAGTCTGCATGTTAGGGCACAAACTGAGCGCCGGTTGGATTCAATTATGAAGCTGGCTCATCTGCGTGGTATTTTTAATGGAAATGTACTGGTGGCTAAAAAGGGGAAGATTATATATCAAGCTTCTTTTGGCTATGCCAGAGGACATAAAAGTAAAAAGTTGACGTCTGAACTTTTGTTTGATATCGGTTCTGTTAGTAAGGAATTTAATGGCACGGCCATCATGATCCTAAAAGAGCGGGGTTTGCTTCATTTAGAAGACCCGATTGCCAAATATCTTCCGGGATTTGCCGACTGGTCGCGAAAAGTAAAAATAAAGAACCTGATCAATTACACCAGTGGCATTCCGATCTTTGACCCGCTCTCGCTTGAAACAGACTCCTTGATCCAGGCGAATCTGATGTCGCTCAAGATCTTAAATTTTGAACCTGGAACGGCGTATTTGTACAACCATTATAATGTGTATCTGCAGATGCGTATTGTTGAAAAAGTTAGTGGTATGCGCTACGCAGACTTTATATCTAAGGCAATATTGGGGCCTTGCGGGATGACGAGTAGTTTAATTGATGTTCCTGCCGATAGTGAAATTATGGCCCGGGCTTTTAATAATGAATATGAAGAAACGTCCTATCTGCAGGGAATGACTGGTTGGGTACGCCTTCCTATCTTGGATCTTTACCGATGGACAGAATGCTTGCATAGTGGTCGGATATTATCTAAGGAATCTCTGCGGGAGCTTTCTTATAATTTCCCTGGAGGGGAAAGCAGCCTGGGTACAACTGGTTTTGAAAATGGGGAATTGGTCTGGCATCAGCATCAGGGATCAAATTCCAATTACGAGGCATACTTTTATTGCAATGTAAAGGACAGCATCAGCATTGTGTTGACGACTAATCAGCAACAGTTAAAGGTTTACGCTATCAAATCTGCATTGCTGGAAGCGATTAAGGGTACTCCAGTTACGGTTCCGAAGAAATCGGTTTACCTGGAAATCAGAGAAAGGATGTTGGCTGATCTTAATAAAGGCTTGGCCTATTATAATCAGCTGAAAGCGGAGCGACAGGATGTTTATGACTTTTCTAATGAAACTGCTGATATGATTAATACTGGGCGATTTCTGCTGCGCAGGCATAAATTTGATGAGGCCATACGCTTATTTTCTATCGCTGCCAGATTGGGGGGCAGATCTGGGGATGTTTCCTATGCTTATGAGCTTACGGCTGATTGTTATTTGAAGAAAGGGGATAGGGGACAGGCTTTAGTTTATTACCGGAAAGCTCTGGCTGCGGATACTGGCAATAAAAATGCGGAGGTAATGCTTGCTACGCTTTTTAAGTAGTTTAGTGTGTGTGCAGAACGGGGAGGGTGCAGTTGGAATTTGCTGTTTAGGTCTATATACCTGTAATTGTTGTATACAAACAAGTCAGGTGATTTTAGTGTTATAGTTACCGTATGCAAAAAGTAGTTTTAATACGCCACGGCGAAAGTGTTTGGAACCTGCAGAACCGTTTTACTGGTTGGACTGATGTTGATTTGAGTGAAGAAGGATTTCAGCAGGCTAAACAGGCGGGTGAATTGTTAAAGAAGCATGGTTATAACTTTGATTATGGCTTTACTTCGGTATTGAAGCGTTCTATCAAAACTTTGCATTGTATACTGGAAGAGTTGGACCATTTATGGATACCGGTAACTAAGTCATGGAGGTTAAATGAACGGTTTTACGGTGCTTTGCAAGGGATGAACAAGGAGGACGCTATTGCTCAATATGGATTGGAACAGGTGCAGAAATGGCGCCGTGACCCATACGAACATCCTCCTGCAATAACTAAGGACGATGAGCGTTATCCTGCTTATGATTTGCGTTATAAAGACCTAACCGAACGTGAAATCCCACTTACTGAAAACCTGAATGAAACGATGGACAGGGTGTTACCTTTCTGGAACGAAATTGTTTTGCCGGTGATTCGAAAAAATCAAAAAGTGGTTATCTGCGCACATGGCAATAGTCTGCGAGCGTTGATTAAATACATGGATAATCTGACGGATGAAGAGGTAACTAAACTTGAGATTCCAACAGCTACGCCATGGGTTTATGAGCTGGATGAGGGTCTGAATACCATTAAGCATTATTATCTGGATTGATCAAACTGATACGCTACAATATCATCTGTTTTGCAGGCTCAAGAAGTTCGTCTTTTCCTTCGGTGATTCCTTTAATTGCAGGGCTGTCAGGATAGAAAATGCCTGGCCCGGAGAACATTGTCCTGATATCTCAGGGCTAGGATTAAACTTGTTTAGCAACAGAATCTCAAAGGTTCTAAGGCTCGATCTGTAAAGCATATTTTTTGGTGGTTATGCCGGGATTTGGAATTCTTTTTATTGTTTTAATTATATTAGGCTCTGTATTGTTTAAAATGAATTTGAAGAGTTTTTTGCAGCAGCCATATCCTTTTCCTGATAGACCGGTTAAAGTAGCTGTAGTGGTTGGTTTGGGAATCGGTCTGCTGATGTTTTTGTTAAAGCCTTTTGGGCTTTCCAATATTTCAGTAAAGCATGATCATTTGTTTTCTGCTGGTTATGGCTTAGTTAGCTTTTTGGTGTTGCTTTTTAATGGGCTGGTCGTTCTCAGGTTATTTTCGGACTTGCTCTGGACGATCTTCAGACAGATTTGCTGGAGTTGCTGGTCGCTTTTTTGTTTGGGGGTAGCAAATTATGTGTATACCTTCTTATGTATCGGCCATTTGAATTTTACTATGGCGGGTTTGATTGTATTTCAGTTGTACACTTTGATTATTGGCTCTATTCCAATTACATTTTTGGTATTGATCAGGCAAAACAGGATGCTTAGGTTGAATAGAAAATCGGCTGAATTTTTAAATGATCATTTTCTTCCAACTGAACCTGTAAACGACTTGCCTGGAGATGTTGTGCTCACAGCGGAAAATGGCAAAACAGAGTTGAATATTCAGGTAAGTGATTTGGCATTTATTGAATCTGATGGAAATTATATTCAGGTTTATCGTCGTAAAGATGGGGTGATTGCTCCAGTCACTATTCGAAGTAGTATTTTAAAAGCGGAGTCCGAATTAGGGGGCTATAATCAAATGTTAAGGTGCCACAGGGCTTTTATTGTAAATACTGATTTTATTGAAAGTGTGAAGGGGAATGCTCAGGGGTATCGTTTGGGAATTAAGGAATCCGGCATGGAGGTTTATGTGTCGAGACAGTACACCAAACTCATCAAGCAGGTTTTAAATAAGGTGTGATTTTACATCGCTGTGTATCATAAAATGGTGTTGATGTATAATTAAACCGTGCTTTTCGTCACAAAAGCGTGCATTTCATCCCTAAAAGTTTATCTATTGATTTCTTCCTGTTAGCATTGTAGAAGAATTCAAAAACTAAACGACATGGATATACTATTTAAGGCATTTTTAATACTGCACATTGTAGCCGGAACTATTGGCTTAATTTCGGGAACGGTTAATATTATTGGTAAAAAAGGAGGGAAGGCGCACCGGATAGCGGGGCGATTTTTTCTATATGGAATGTTGACAGTAAGTTTGTCTGCTTTTGTACTTTCTGTTCTTCATCCAAATTACTTTTTGTTTATTGTTGGGGTTTTTACCTTATACATGGTTTCCTCCGGGACGAGATACTTGCATTTGAAGAATTTGTCTAAAGGTCAAAAACCTGGTGCTGTTGATTGGTTGCTCACTTATTTTATGCTCACTTTTGGTGTTTTATTTTTGCTTTTTGGGATTTATCATCTGATCCATAAGAATTCTTTTGGTGCTGTGTTTATTGTTTTTGGGCTTATTGGATTTAGAATGGTGCGTGCGGATTTTAAGAACTTTAGGGGGGAAGGGGATGTTTTAAATACCTGGCTTGTTGCTCATATCCAAAGAATGATTGGAGCTTATGTTGCTGCTTTGACGGCATTTCTTGTAGTTAACAATACGTTGTTGCCTGCTTATATTGCCTGGTTACTTCCAACTGTAGTGATGTTTCCCTTGATTTTAAAGTGGGTGAAAAGGTACAAAGTGCGGCTGGGGTGAAAATAAAGGTTACTCCATTGGGATGCTTTTGCTGAGGTGTGTCCTTATTATGAGGCTGCGCTGGCGGGGGTGGTTCAAACTGGTGAAGCCTATTATGCTGACGAAGTAGAGCTTATGCTGAGGTTGCGTTTATGTTGAGTGAGTGAAGAGGTTCAGTAAATCCTATTTCTTACATTTTACTTTGCAAGGTTTAAAATCCACTTGATGCAATCGATAGGTTCAACAATAGACCAGGAATGCGGGTGCCTTTTCCCATCAACTCTAAAACCTTTTCCTATAGCAGGTATAAACTCCGCTCTTGTATTTCCGCTTTGCATCAGAAAATTTGTCATTGCAGATAGGTTGGCTGCGTTCAGATCATAGTAATCTCTACTTTTATTTTTGAGCTGCCAAACTATATCTGGATCGCAGTACACTCTTACAGGCACATCAATTAGATATTTTGCATTGCCTCCATCTTCTCTATTTCTTGAAAACTGTGACGCTTCTGTATATTTATCAGGAAATTCTTCTGGAGAACCGCCATAAAGTTTAGTGAAATTGTCTATTATAAATCGATCTTCGTTTAAGGCGATTTTTTTACTTTCTGATAAGTTAGATCCTTCCTTTTCATATTTTATGATCGATTTTTTAGCTCCATTATACAAGTCTGCCATGTCAATAGGGGGATCAACACCAATTACAGCCAATGGCTTTATGAAAGTTGTATATTTTTTGTTTCTCGACATTTCTGTGTATTGCAAAGCATTCATTCCGCCAAGCGAAAGTCCGCTCAGTATAAATTTATCTTTTGGAGCCTTATATTTTCTAATTAAGTCTTCAAAAACAGTATCAAAAAGTTGCATGGCTTTTTGATCACTTTCCAGTGTTTTATTGTAGTTAACACTTACGACAACCGGTAAAATATTGTTGTTATAGGCTTGTTGCATCAAATTTTTGTTACAGCTGATCACATTCTCAGCTGTTTCGCCTGTGGAAGGAAACAGGACTAAAACTGCTTTTATAGTCTGCTTGGGTATAAGGGCATAATAGAAAAGTTGATTACTCCCATTATCATTAGTATAAATTTCTGTGCTGTCGTTAATATTGAGATATTGTTTTCTAAGTATGGCTAGATACTTGTCGTCCAGATTTAGAAAATTGCCGTCTACAAAGTTGCCAATTGTCTTTCCTCCATTACTGTAATGTGCAGCACCTTTTCCATTTAGAGCCCCATTGGTAAAATTACCCTCAAAAGTAGCGTAGCCAATAATTTCATATTTACCTTTGCCATTAAGTTTGCCCTGGTTCATTTGCCCGGTATAAATCACAGCCAATTTATGATCCTGATACCACCGCAATATGCCGTTTCCGAAAGCATATCCATTTTTACAAGAACCGCTCCATATTAGGCTATCTTTAGGCGAATACTCATCGCTCCAGATCATACATCCAGTTTTTATGTCCTTAACATACTGCCCGGTTTGGGAAAATACATTAAATGAGCTTAATAGAATAAGGGATAAAATAATATGTTTCATATTTTATTGTTTGTTGATATTTCCTTTTGATACGCCAAATTGTAGGTTCTTTTTGTATTCTGAGACCTGCTCTAATAGGTCACTGTCTTCATGAAATACTTTTTCAATTCCGTCTTTTAATCCTTCTTTAAGTTCAAAAATGGAATTGGTATGTCCATTAGATGCATCAGATACGATTCCTGTAAATGGGATACTCAATTCTTTATCTGTAAAATATTTGGTATCGCCGCTCTGAACATCTCCTTTGGAATATAAATCATCTATTTGTTTCATTTACTTTTTTTAATTGTGACCTACAATCGTATTGGCGCCATTGGTTATATCAGACAAGTTTTGTACTCTATTCTAATATGAAACTTTTAAAGGCTTGTTCTTCAGTATGCCCTGCTTCTTCCTGATTCAATTGAAATGAAATCTCATCCTCAAGTCCTTCGTCTTTTCCACTAATTTTTATTTTAAAATTTGAGGAAACAAGATAGCCTGTATCCAGATCGTAAACGACTTTAATATCCGAGTCTATTGTGAAGTTTTTAGTGAAGTGATAGGATTTGGCACGTTGCTGAAAATTTTTATCTGCTATTAATTCACTTAGCTTTTCTTCATCGAGAGATACTAAGCCTGCAAGGAAGATTAGATTTTTTTGCTGGTGCTGTAATTTGTACTGTATTTTAACAGGGATGCTTAATGGGGTCAGAACCCAGCTCATTCCATGGATAACATAATCCTCGTTAAAATCCCTATCATAAAAGTTGGAGAAAAAAGGTATGTAAGCACTACTGGACAGTAAATCGTATTCAAGACCAAAGAGAATATGGAAATATAGTCTTTCTACGACCATAATCATAGATAGGTTTTTGGGATTTCTGTATTTTTCTTTGTGTTTGTCCCATTGCATTTTAATACTTTCTTTATTCTTGATCACAAAGAAATTAGATTCGGAGTTATAACTCAACTTAACAGGAGAAAACACCAGGGGATCACTGGTCATATTGGTGGAATAGGATTTATTTCGGAATACTAATTCAAGGTTTTCGGAATTACTGATACTCAGCGAAAATTCTCCGTTGCTTTTTATATCTGAAATTTTCTCTGTTTTAAACTGTGATCTTTTAGAATATTTAAAGTGATATCCGACGGATAGACCTTCTTTTAAGTTAATCATTGTCATAAGGCGTTTTTTATTTAAAGATTGTCTAATAGGTCCTGATAATAATCTATCTTATCATGATCCTTTGTTTTCTCATATAGATCTATCAATTTTTTATATACTATTTCTTTGTGGAGCAGAGCAGCATTACTTCTGTTTAACCATTGTTCAAGAATGGAAATTGCTCTATGGTAATCTCCATTTTTTTCATCCTTGACAATTTTTAAAATTAATATGCTGAAGTCATTGGGATTAGCAGCGTATACCTTATCGATCATTTTCTCCGCTTCTTCATGTTTTCCCATTACCTTGTATAAGGCCATTAGCCTTTTTTGAATTTCAAAGTTTTCGGGATATAGTTGTAGTATCTTTTCAATATAGCTTAGTACAGATTCCTGATGGGTTTCAAACCAGGAGTAATTTTGGTCTGTCATTAGGATGATAAGTTCTATTTTTTTAATATGAAAATAAAATATATCTTCATCTGTAAGGTTAACTATCGCTCTTGTACAGCATTTCAGGGACTCTTCATAAGCTTCCCAGAGGAGTTCTGCAATTACAAATTCTTCTGCAAGGTAATTGAGGTAATTAATGTAATATTGTTTCTCCCCGGGATACAGGAATTGTAATTGTTTGTACGTTGCCAGTCCTTCTTTTATCTGGTTGTTTTTTATCTGGGCTGCTGAAGTACGTTGGATTTCCTGTGCGCTTTTCATCTCTTAGGATAGATTGTGTTTTTGTCTTTTTAAAATGATATCTTTCTTTGCGTCCTCTTCAAGTTCTTTTATTTCTTCTTCTGTTAACTTATAATTTTCTATTAATAGGGCTCTATAGGCTTCTATTTTTTCTGGGTTTTGAAGCTTATAGTACATCTTAAATATAGATTCGTCATCATCTTTATACTGGCCCGGGTAAGAGGGAAGATTTGTTCTGGCATTGATCTCTCTCCTGTTGAATAGTTCTGCTATTGCTTCTTCATACTTTTTTAAGTAGACCAGGGCCCAAGCTTTATATAATACTGTAGCCATGTGTATTGAAGTTAAAATTCTTGTTTTTGCAGAGGAAATATCTATGGGAGTATGTTTGATTAGATGATCACATACCGTCAGAACTTTTTCATATTCTCTTTCTTTTAAATAGGCTTGTATTAACTTTTCTTCTATATGAATATATTGATCATCCAGCTGATAGGCTTTTTCATAATTGGTTATAGCTTTCTTACGATCTCCTTGCTTGTCATATATATCGCCAATTAATTCATAGGTTTCTTTGTAAGTGGGATCCAGTTGAATCGCTTCCTCGGCATACTTAAGCGCAGCTTCGGTGCTCCAGCTTTCATAATAGGTTGCAGCCAGAAGATACCGATATTGCACATTGCCGGCAAACTCATTATTGATTTGGTGTAAAATGGCCAGAGCTTCTGCAAATTGACCATATTCTCTGTTTTTGCGTGCCTCAGCTAGTAACTTTTTTACTTCTTTAGTGTCCATGTTTTATTTTAAGCTTTATCATTAGTATAATCCTGTATTCCCTGGAGGCAATTTACCTCTTATTGCGATATATGCAGAGATCAGTGCGGATTCAATGGCCAGAGCTGATCCTTTGTCTATTCTGAAAGCATACCATTCAAATGGACCAAAACTTCCATTGGTTAGATTTTCAAGGATCATTGCTTCTTTAGGGCTTGTCCATGAGAAGGCCTGATATCTTCTCAGTACGCTGGCATATTGAGTGATTCCATATTTATAGATTTCCCCGGCTGCTAAAAATACAGATGTGGGATCAATGATGCCACGCAGGTAATCTCCATAATTTCCAGGTATGTTAACGTGAACGTCGTACACGTTGAATGGCCCTCTTTTTATAGGCTTTGTTTTGTCGAGAGGCAAGGGAACTACCCTTGGAATTGGTATGTCAGTTGGTACAGTAATTGGCCTGGTTTCTGGTACGGGTTCTGCAACTGGAATGGGCTCAGGTTTTGTAAGGCTGTCCCATACGTCGGTAGCGGTTTCACAAACCCAATTCCAGGCATCCGCAATGCCGTTCCCTGCCCATTCTACAAATGCAACTATACTGTCCCAGTTTTTCCAGATCAGATACCCTATGGTTAACACAGCGGCGGCAATAAGTACAACCCAACCTACCGGGTTCCAGAAATCGGCTCCTCCGAATGCCCACATTCCTCCTAGTGCTACTTCCATATTAAATTTGTCCTGAGTTTACACTTGAAATTATTCCCCCCAGGGGACAGATGCACTTAGAGGCTTCGTAAAGAGGTTTCATTCCTAAAACACTTACTTTTGGTACTGTATTGATCCAATTCAATGGCTGCCCACTAAGATTTAGATTTAGCCTGCATATTCCTGCTATGGCACATAACGTGAAATGTGTAATGTTAACTCCTGCTATATTGTCTTTGTCTGTTGCAAAAACGCCATCTCTGTTTTTAATTTGCGGATTACTGGTTACGTTTAATGGAGAGGGAATTAATCCTTTATCACATTGTAATATGGCATTGTTCTTTAAGTATTGCATAACAAATCATTTAAGTTTGACTTCCTTACCTCCACTTACAATTACATTTTGATCGCTGTTTATTTTAAAGTTTGCGCCTTTAGCGCTTTGTGTAACCCTTTTAGCATCAAGATTGTAATTGTTTTCAACAGTTTGTTTTAAATCTTTACCGTTAAGTTTTATTAGTCCCTCCTTATCAATCGACAGCAGGTTTTCTCCAACTTTCAACGTAATAGAAGCTTTTGCATCTAAGATGATATTTCCCTCTGAATCTGCTTTAATGACTGATTGAGGTGGAGAGTCTTTACCTGCTCCAACATTGATGGTTTTAGATGATGCGGCATTTAGGGTAGCATTTCCTGCTCCATCAAAAAGAAGATTAGCACTTCCTCTATCCATTAGATTAACACTGCCATCGGTATCGTTCATTTGTAATTTATTTCCGCTTCTGGTGGCTATACTTTTCAGATGATTATTATCTGAGCCACCAGAACCACTATTGCCATGGAATACGCTTCCTAATACGATGGGCCGGGCGATATTACCTTCTTCAAAAGCGATGACCACTTGGTCACCTTTTTCGGGAATAAATGCGAAGCCTCTGTTTTTACTAACCTTATCACTGCTGCCTGCATCGGGCGTAACTACTCTTAGCCACTCAGTTTCATCATTGATTTGACATTGCCACTTAAACTTCACTTTTATCCGGCCTTGTCCTTTGGGGTCGTCATTGTTCATTACATCGGCTAATTGCATATCTGGCTGGGGCTTTGGTGTTTTGCGTACTGGGAGTTTCTCGCTGTCTGCTGAAACGCCTTCAAAAGAATTCTGGTAATGACCAACGCCGTCAATTTCATGATATATGGCGGTTATGATAAACTTTCCAAATTCCTCTACTTGAAAATCTGTTTCGCTGCGCATACTGGTACTGATGTTAGCTATTTTACCCAGACCTATTTTTGGATTATCTCCCTGGCCAGAGACGTTTATCAATCCGGAGATTAAGGATTGATGCTCATCATTTACAAACGTATCAATTTCCTTTTGAGAATTGACCCTTACATTTAAAGGTTGGTTATAACGTTTACTGTAAACGTCATTGGAGGCAGTGATGGCGTGAGACAGATCGGATAAGGCTGAATTTACACCTGAGGGTTGTGCACTTAGTAATTGGTCTTGCTGAGGATGATAAGCAAAATTCTTGTAGTTTAATGGTGTGATTTGAAGTCCGTACTGCAAGCTGCGAAGATCTCGTCCATAGATTAAGGGCACTTCTTCCTGCTGGTCTGGTTTTCCAAAATGGAGTACACGGCCATCGTAATAGAACCATTCGTGATATTCTGCAGAAAGCCGGTTGATGAAATCGAAATCGCTTTCTCTGTATTGTATTAAATAGTCAATGCCGGAACTATATGATGGTTTAATTTGAAAATTCAGGTCATTTTGGGGTGTATCATTTGTGGCTTGCTGTATGATGGTTTTTAGGTCTTTTCCTAGGTAAGAGCCCAGATCAGGTCCTCTATCTATTAAAATATCAGGGCTCTGGCCTGTGATGATAATGTCTCCCTGAAAGCCATGTGTTTGGGCAATCTCTACTTTGGTGATAATTCCGATAAATATATTGGCCGTGTCTCCAAGTGTACCAAATTGTGCGGTTAAGCTTTTACCAATAAAATCTTTGGATTTTGCCAGGGTGATGTTGCTGGTTCCTTCCAGTTGATCATGATTAATACGCAATTCAAAGAAATGATGTTCATTGAAGCGCTGGTCCAGCGTAAAACGGCTGAAGTGAGTGATAGACATCTGCTCTATGCTGATGTCTACAAAGAGTTTGTTTACCATAGGGTAGAAGGTAAATGGAACTGTTAAAAAATAATTTTTCGATTATGGTCCGTTAAGTTACTGATGATGGGGTCGGGGGGATCGAATGAAATGGTTCCATAATTAGGGAGAGGGCATATAAGATGTGCTCTGCCCAAAAAATCAAATCTTGCTTTGAAAGCCATAAGTTTGTGTTTTAGGGATGACTATTAATTAATTGTTTGAATGACAACAAAAATTCTGCCATTACTGTCTAGTAATCAGTTGTGTATGTGGAATGGGCTCTGATTGTTTTCAAAGGCATATGATTTCATAACTAAGGAATATTTTGCTAAAATTCATTGTAGTATGGAGTAGTCGGGGAAGGGGTAATATCCGGAGGTGTTGGTGTGTTGTTCTTTCAGGCTGATCGCTTTACAACATTATCAATCATCAACAAAGATGATCAGTATTATTAATGCTAATTCGTGGGGCTGTTATGGTAATAATTGAGATTATTTGTATTATTAGGCAATGAATAAGTTCAGTGCTAGCATAGAGATTATTGGAATAAATCCTTTTGTTTTTGTTCCTGACGGTATCCTTGAGAACCTTTTTAAGGAAGCTGGTAAAGACAAAGGGGCTATTCCAATACGTGGTGTAATCAATGATAACCCATACAGACAAACATTGGTGAAATACAGTGGTGCCTGGCGGCTTTATATTAATACCACCATGCTTAAAAATTCGCCTAAACGTATTGGCGAAATTATTGAACTCACTGTAGAATTCGACTCATCAGACAGAACTATATCAGCGCATCCTAAACTGACGGAAGCGCTTAAAGCAAATAAAGAAGCTCTGCTAGTATTTGAAAACCTAAGACCTTCATTGCAATTTGAAATTGTACGTTATATTGCGCATCTAAAAACTGAAGAGAGCGTTGATAAAAATGTAGGGAGGGCCATTAATTTCTTATTAGGAAAAGAGCGATTTGTGGGTAGAGATAAGCCATAAGAATAGCGTCATTTTGTGGTGGGTTTAGTTTTTCATAACCTTCTGAAATTCACTTGGCCTCATATTAACCAGTTGCTGGAAGGTGTTGCTGAATGCTGCAATACTGGAATAACCAACTTCGTAGGCTACCTCGCTGATGTTCTTCTCCGAACCCATTAACAGTTCCATGGCTTTGATCATTCTTAACATCTTCAAGTATTGAAGGAAAGAAATATTCAGGTGTTGCTGAAATAGCCGGGTCAGGTTTCTTACACTTATGCCAAATTGCAACGCAACCAGGGGCAGTGTTAAGGGGTCTTGCAGATGTTCGTGTAGATAGGTTGTTATTTCAAGCAGGCGTTTTTCTTCTGTTGTTGGCAGGAGGATAGAAAATCTCTTGCCGGGCGAGTGGGCAAGCAAATGTTTCATTGTGGTGAGGAATTCGTATTCCCAACTTCCGGGCAATATCAAACCTTGCCAGTTTTCTGAAAAACTGATCATTTCCCGGAGTAAACTGCTCACTGGATAAATGCCGAGCTCGTTATAAAGTTGGTGTTCGGAGTTTGGCTCATCTCTGAAATAAATGTTTAAAATGGTGAGTTCGCCAGTATTGAATTTCACATTGTGCATCATGCCTTTAGGGATCCATACATAATGCTGGGAGGGAATATAGTATTCTTTCTCCAGTGTTTTCAGGTAGGCTATGCCGCCTGAAACCAGCAGGAGCTGACCTTTATTGTGTTTATGTGCTGGAAAGCGATGTTCCAGCTGTTCTTTCATGATGTAAATTGCGTCTTTATTAAGATCAATTTCTCTTTCAAACTTTTTCAGCAAATCCATTATGGCTAAAATAAGTAAAATATTGGCCTATTATATAAAATCTTTGTTTTGACCTCGGAGTAATTTTGTGGTGCATCATTAGAATTAGAAATGAGACATCAATTATCAATCGTATATTTTCTTGGATTACTGTTTTGCAGTCAGTCTGGAAAGGCACAGAATAGCCTGTTTACCCTGGAAGAAATTTGGGTAAAGGCAAAAGAGCACAACAAGGAATTAAAGGTTGGCGCATTAGAAGTAGGTAAAAGTGAAGTATTACTGAAAGACGCCAAAAGCGAACGGCTTCCCGAGATCAATGCAAATGGTTCCTATTCCAGGCTGACCAATATGCCTATTTATGAACATGGTATTTTTCACCGGCCAACCGTTGCTCCGGTCATCAACCAGTCGTACATTATTAGTGCAGAAGCTTCGCTCAACTTATACCGTGGTGGAAAAACAAAAAGGGAGATCAGCATTAAAAAAGTAGAGCTTGAGGCAACACTGAACCAGCAGCAGCTTTCATTGGCTGATGTGAAATTTAAAAGTGCTTCCTATTTCTATGAGCTTCTAAGAAATCTGCAGCTTAAAGACCTTACGGTGCAGGAAATTGCCTATGAGGAAAAGCAGCTGACAGAAATAGGCCACCTGTACAAAAATGGAACTGTATTGAAAAGTGACCTGTTGCGGGCGGAGCTGAAAATCTCCAATCAAAAAATGCTGCTTTCCGAAATAGAAAACAATATATCCTTATCGGTCCAGCAGCTAAACATTATCATGGGCCGTGCAGACCAGGAACCGCTGGATCCTGTGGTTAAAAATATTGAAATTATAGAGCCTTACGCTTTAAGTTACGAAGATTATCTGGCCATCGCTTATAAAAACTCTTTTGAGTTCAGGCTTTCAGAAAATGCAGTTGCCTTGAGTAATTTGAATCTCCAGCAGGTAAAATCGAATATACTGCCTAAAGTTGACTTTTTTACTTCGTATGATTATACCTACCCACAATCGCAGTTTTATCCTTACTCTAATGCACTTTTTGGTATTGGACAGGCAGGTGTAAAAGTGAGTATGCCCATTTCCGGTCTTTATCTGAACAAGTATAAAAAAGCGGCGGCCCTCCTAAAAAGGAACGAACAAGTTGTGCGTCATGAAATTAAACAGGATGAAATCAGAAATGAGGTGAGGGCTGCCTATCTGCGCTATACTGAAGCACTGGAACGGATTGAGGTCGCCAGGAAAAACATTACACAGGCAACCGAAGCGCTGAGGATTTTAAAGGCCAGCTATTTTAATCAGCAATCACTTTTAACAGATCTGCTGGATGCAGAGACCCAGCTGCTTCAATCGAAGTTCGACCTCACCTCAGCGCAAGTGGGCGCACAGGTACAGTTTTACCAGTTACAAAGAATAGTAGGAAAAATTTAAACGCAATACAATGAATACAAAACAGAATAAAATAGATAAAATCGTTGTTCAAGGTACCAGAGCCATTGCCATTCTGGTTGTATGTGCCCTGAGTGTATGGGGCGTAAGCCTGATATGGGCAATGTTAAAATACGAACAGACGAACGACGCACAGGTGGAAGAATATGTAAACCCGATCAATACAAAAGTTGGCGGATATATTAAGAAGATATGTTTCATGGAAAACCAGCAGGTAAACGAGGGCGATACGTTATTAATCATCGACAATAGTGAATATCGGGTACAAGAAGAAGAAGCAGAGGCGGCATTGGAAAATGCGAAGTCGCAAACCGGTATTCTCGAAGCGAACATTGCTACGCTAAAAAGTAATGCAGAGGTGGGCTTGTCGCAAATTGACGCGGCACGGGCGAAAATGGCCCGGCAGCAGCTGGAGTTTAAGCGTTATCAAAACTTGCTTAAAGAAGAGTCGACCACCCAGCAGCATTTCGACAACGTAAAGACGGGATTAGACGTTGCTGTTTCTGAATACCAGTCGGTAGTGGATGCCTATAAAGCATCTTTGTCTAAAATTAAAGATGTAGAGGCGCAAAAGGTATCCGTACTTGCGGAGATTAAAAGACGTCAGTATGTGCTCAACCGGAACAAGCTGGAGCTTGGCTATACGGTGATCACCGCACCTTATAAAGGTAAAGTGGGCAAAAAGATCATTCAGGAAGGGCAGTTGGTGCAGGCAGGACAAACGATGACATTTATCATCAATGGAGAAGGAGGCAAGTGGATTGTAGCCAATTTCAAAGAGACGCAGATCGGTAAATTTAAAGCCGGACAAAAAGCGGTGGTTACGGTGGATGCGTTCCCTGATGCAAAATTCAATGGAGAAATAGAATCGGTTTCACCGGCAACAGGGTCAAGATATTCACTCTTGCCCCCGGATAATGCGACAGGAAACTTTGTGAAAATTATACAGCGTATCCCGATCCGTATTAAACTGACCGACGACTGTTCAACGATCGCGATGTTATCGGCAGGAATGAATGCAAATGTATCCATTAGAAAAGAAAGCTATGAGTAACGATCATTTACCAATTTTTAAACCCTGGGCCCCTGAATGGCTGATTCGGTCGACTATCTTTCTGGTGCTTTTGCCTGCTCTTGTTGCATTTGCTCTTTACTTCAGTAATACAGCCGAAACGGCAGGGTATTATGGTATGGAGCCTGCTGATGTTCAATATTCTGTCATCATGATGTATGCTGCATTGGTTGCCGTTTTGCCTGTTGATGATCGTTTTGTGAAATATTTTGCCCCAAGGCAATATTTTATTCTTGGCGTGACGCTGAATACGATTACCTATCTGATTTGTGCCTTAACCAGGAATATTACGATTTTTATGATCTGCCGTTTTATTCAAGGGGCAGTATGCGCGATTTTCTGTAGCATCTGTATGAATTTGATCTTTCCAAGGCTTCAGGCCGCCCGTGCAAGAGCAATAGGATATTCTATTTTTTATGGTAGCCTGCAGGTGTCTATCCCGGCTTGTGCGATATTTTGCAGCTGGCTGATCCATTATTTTGAGTTCAATATGTTATTCTACGCTTTAATTTTTCTGGAGGTGCCGGGAGTTGTGTTGTTATTGCTAATCACCAACAATGTACGCTTCAGGAGAAAATTTCCTTTATATCAGGTAGATTGGGTGAGTTATATTTTCTATACGGTCATATTCTGCGTTGGGGGCTATGTTTTTGTATACGGACAACAGCTCAATTGGCTGGACAGTCCGGTGATCGTTAACCTTTGCTTTATCGTAATTGCTGCAATGGTGCTGTTTATTGTTCGACAGTTTCATTTAAAACGGCCTTTTGTAAACTTAAGGTTATTCAGTTTTGCAAATTTCAGAAACGGCTTATTGCTGCTGGTGGTCTATTATTTTTTCAAAGGGACAACCGGTTTTGCGTATGGTTATTTGCAGGGGATACTGGGTGTTGATCCGATTCACCTTACGCCAGTCTGGATAATCAATATCGTTGGAATTATTTTGGGCATGTTTATTTCCTCCCGGTTTCTACTATCTGGAACGTCGATAAAAGAAATTCTGATTGCCGGGTTTTCCTGTTTGTTATTGTATCATATACAGCTATATTTTCTCTTTTCCAGTGTTTCTTCCACCAGTGATTTTTTCATGCCCTTCTTTTTGCAAGGGCTGGGGGCAGGGGCTTTATTTGTGCCGATTGTGATGTTCACAGTTTCGTCGGTTCCGCCACCACTTGCAGGTTCGGTTTCCTTCCTGGGAATTGGGTTTCGCTTTGTAGGTTTTTGTGCCAGCATTTCTGTTACCAATTATTTTCAGCTGTACAATAAGAGTGTCCATTACAATAGGTTTAGGGCAAATATTACAGATCTTAACCCTGCAATGGGCGAAACGATGGCCCAGATACAACATAACGTTGCAAGGGGAGGGCAGGATGCCAAAACGGTGAAAGCGTTGTCATCCGGTATTTTGAACAAGATGATTGGCGAACAAGTGACCTTGCGCGCATCGATGGATTATTATGCCATGATCATCTGGGCATTGGTGGTGCTGATCCTGGCGATATTGTTTGTTCCTCGGGCAAAAAGAGTAATTCTGGCTTTCAGGAGTAAGTTTGTACCTTATTAAATCGAAGCTTTTTTTGAAAATATGTTTTCTGACCTTTGGAACTTATAGGTTGTGAGGTTGGATCAGAAAACATATTTTCATGGGTGAAGCAGACTGGAGAAGTGTAGAGTTGCTGGGACAGCCTGATAAAGGTAGGCTGTAACTCATATTGAAAATTCGATGCGCTGTACTAAATAGGCTTTTCCGAAGTTATTGGGATCGTGGGTTACTGTTGCTTTGGTTCCTCATTTGATGGAAATCAAGAAAATGAAACCATCTGCAATCTACCTTGATCTGAGGTTTGAAAGTCTTCCTCATTTCTCGCATTCTTTTAAGAGGAAATTTGGTAGGATACCTACTGGAATGCTGGATTAGAAGAAGATATTTCTGTCGTCTCGTTTTGATACAGCAGCAAACCAAATGGTACTTTTGGTTCTATATAGGTACTCTTTGGAGGTAAGTCATGTTGTTTATCTGCCTGTTGGATGAGTGCTTCTGCACTCATGGGGAACAGTGTGAAGGTAACTGACTCCGGCTCCTGTTGCTGTACATTGAGCAGGTCCTCCCATTTATTTGCCGGAAAATTACGGAGACGTTGGTCTGTTGTTGGGTCAAGAATGCCGAACAAAGGACTCAGTACCATTTCCTGGAGGATTTGTACGTCCAGTAGTTCGTTGATGTATTCTGGTTTTAGGTCGAGCTGATACCAGGTGCCTTTATGCTGCATACCAAACCGGTGCGATTTTGAAGGTTTATAGGCTATATTGTTGGGTACTTCTGAGATGTAGAATTGTTTACTTAGTTTTTCCAGTAACAGATTGGTATCCAATGGAGACTCAGGACATACCATACGATGGAATTCCCTGCAGCTAATTTGGCCGCTGGACACATAGAGTGTACTGATCCATTGTGGGCTAGTGTGGTGTTCTGCTGCTGCGACTGCCAAACGGTGGTGCCCATCGGCTACGTAGGCTTGTTTGATGTTCTGAAATGCGCTTGTAAATTCCTCGATTGTTTCCTGTGACCGTATTTTCCAGACTTTATGATTGCAGCGGTCCTGTACCAGGGTAACAATGGGCGGAAAGGCAGCAACTTTTTCAATCAACTGGGTCATTGCTGAATGTTTACGATAGGTGAGCAGTATGGGGCTACCTTCTAGTCCAAGGCCCTTCCTGTAGGCTTTTAAGCGATCTTCTCTTTCTTCTAGTGTCCGTTCGTGGGTAACAATATTGCCCCTGATCATATCTTCCAGACTGGTTAGTACCCATATTCCGAATTGTGATCCGTAGGCTGTTTCTTTTTCATAGATATAGATCCCTGATGCTTCTTCCTGCTTGTATTTACCAAGATTTTTAAGTGTGTTAAGGTTAGCCTTGCAGACATCAAATGATACTGAATCATTTTGTACTGGTTCTAGTGTTTGCCTGAAATGCTGTCGCTCTGTAGTCCCGCTCATTATGCTGTTATACCAGGCAGGATCAGGGTGCATTGCGTTAAAGGCTTTTATTTTCATGACGTATCTTAATATCCGGTTAAATAGGGCAGTTTTAGTGATGTAAAGTTCTGTTGTTTAGATTATTGTTCGTTAATGATTCGTTTATTTTGGGACAATTTTCTATAATGGATGCTATGAACGTTATAAAATTTTGTTGGAAGGCATATTTTGTTCTCTGGAAGAATTTTGTTCTGATGGAGGTATTGTGTTTCTATATGTAGTTCATACACTTACTCTTGTTTAAGGTCGGTTGCTTCTTTAAAGTTTGACGGAACGCTGAGAAGAAGAGGTTGGGTATTCGTTTATTGCTGGTTTTTTGTCCAGGCTGATGAGATAAAAGGTGAAAAAAAGAAAGGTGCTCAACATTAAGAAGGAGATAAGTTCTATCTGGTGATTCATTTTTACGGCCAGAGTGATGAAGGTTGCAGTAGCAAATGTAATTTGCAAGCTTGTAATGATATTTTTTAGGTTGTTCATAGTTGTAGGGATTAATTATATTATGAATTTACGGAGAGTTTATTTGCGGAGAAATGGGGAATAGGCAGATGGGCAAAAATGTAAGCTGAAACGGCAAATTTAGGAGGTGGTTTAGATCAAATGTTGTGTGGAGAGGTCATTGTATAAAGAATGGGACTTTGTGATGTTTAGATGGTGAGTATCTTTGTACTTCTTAAAGAATTAAAATTTAAATTCGTTTCGTTTATAAATAATGCTCCATGTTAGAAATCGATATAAAGCCAAATATTCTAGACAGGTCAAGAAAACTATTATTAAACTCTGATTTTATAGAATTTGACGATACCAATTGGGACACAGATACAGTTGCCAGATTTAATAAAGGAGAAGTTGAAGCAATTAGATTCGGCATTAAATTTTTAAAAGGTTACACGTTTACTATTGGTCGTACTTTTTGTATAGACATCAAAGGTCCAAATGACCGGAATATAAAAATTAGAATGACTTCTTTTTATGGTATCAGGAAACAGGCTTTAGATGAGAAGTATTGTCTAATCATTAATACCTTTATGGATACGCATCACAATGATATTGTAAATCGGGCAATAAAAGTTCTTAACAGCGAGGGTAAATTCGAAGTGCTCAAAACTACATTTGACAAAGAGGGTATTGTAATAAAAAATAAAGTTATCCATTGGGAAGATGTGGGTACTAAAGCCTATAAAACCTATTATACTCTTTTTTCTAAAAGTGACCCTAAGATCTACAAAAGTTATAGCTATATGGATGATTGGAATGCTATCTTAGTATACACTTTGTCTAGACGTATTCTTTCAGGGAAGGGGCTATTGGAGTAGCTTAATTGATAGCGATGATTTACATCTGTTAATAGCTGAAAAATGAGCATACAGGTTATAAGCGCCTTGCATCAGGAGTTTGGTATTTCAGATTTTAACTTTTGAAAATGCTGACTTTGTTATTTTAGCCGGAGATACTCATGTTTTATTACTATCATTGCCATACACAAATGAAATAAAATTATGAAAAAACTATTAACGCTCACTGCATTCTGTGCATGTGCATGGACTGTAAATGCACAAACTGAAAAGGGTAAATTGCTTATTGGTGGAAATATTGGATATTCTAACAGTAAATCGAACTCCAAGAATGTTCAGACACAACAAATTATCAGGGAAGATAGTGTCAAATCAATTTCTTATTCTGTTGCGGGTAACGCAGGCTATTTTATCCAGGATAATTTTGCAATTGGTATGGGGATAGGCTATTCACATGTAAAATCTAATTCAGATGGGACTGTCTATTATAATAATTCACAAATTCCTTCGCCGCTATTTTATAGTGGAGAAAATAAGTCTGATTTGTTTTTTTTAAGCCCTTTCGCACGTTATTATGTTGGCCTGGCAGATAACTTTAAATTTTTTGGACAAGTCTCGGTTCCGCTAAGTTCCGGAACACAGAAACAATCTGGTGCAGCAAATCCAGGTTACTATCAGGAATATAAAACAACTTCTTATGGGGTGAGTATCCAACCTGGACTGGCATTTTTTCCTTCTAAAAGAATAAGTCTTGAACTCTCTACCAGTGGGCTTGATTACTATCATACCCAGTTTAAAAATAAGCAAACAGACGAAAAGTCTTCTTCGAACTCGTTCAGCTTTAGCTTGTCTACTTTTGCTCCAAGACTGGGCATCGTATTTTATCTTTAGAATTGTTTTTTTAAATATATGGACCCTGACAATGTTTGGCCAGGGTCCATATATTTAAAACTTATAAGCAATACCTATTCTGTAATTCCGTAGCGGCTCTGTTTGCCATACATAGGCGGTAACTGTGCCATAATTATAGACTTCACCATCATATAGGTATTTATTTAAAATGTTAAATACATTTCCGGTGATTTTGATATTGCCCGATCCCCAGAACAATCCACCATCCAGGCGGAAATAATCTGGTAAAGGCTTATTGTCTGTTCTGCTCCAACTACCTGGTACCCGGCCAATCTGCCATGAAAAACCTGTAGAAACTCCAGCACCCTTTAGTAGACCTTCTTGAAGGGTATAAGTTAGCCAGTTGTTGACTGTATGTTTTGCGAAACCCGGAACAACATCCCCGACTTGAATAGTGTTGACACCTGGGGTTACTTTGGTTACTTTTCCGTCTGTATAAGCATAATTGGCAATAAGTTGTAACCCTTTGGCAAGTTCTCCTCTCAAGTCCAACTCAATGCCCTGTACTCTTTTTTCACCTAAAACAATGCTATGTGTTCTTGTTGCGTCGGTAGGATCGGATGTAAGTTCGTTTTGTTTTATGATTCGATAAACTGACAAAGTGGTATTGAATCGCCCGTCAAACCAATCTTTTTTGATACCGAATTCTGTATTTACACCAGTAATTGGCTTGATCTTACCGCCGCCGGTAAGTATGCCACTTTGAGGGATAAAAGCTTTGTCGTAAACAGCATATATAGAGGTATTGTTATCAATTGAATAGCTCAAGCCAAATCTTGGGGTAAACTGGCTGGCTTTGTTGGGATTTTCGGGTGTTGTTCCCCAGCTGTACTCACTCAAACTGGTATATCTGCCAGCAAGAGTTAGTCTTAACTTGTTGCTGAAGAAGCCCAGTTCTTCCTGCAGATAAAAGGAATGGTATTTAGAGCCTATTAATCCTCCGGCCTCAATGGCGCGTGTTTTTAAAGGGGTCAACCTTCTAGTATCAAAGGCATAATAAGCTATAGGATTGGTACCATAAACTGGGCGTGTACTGTTAAATGGATTGGCATCTGTATCCAGGTTAACGCTCGCATTCCAATCGGCTTCATATTTTTTGTCTCCTGCATCAAAACCAGCCAGGATTCTGTGTTGAATGCTGCCTGTACTGAAGTTTCCGTTTAAAAATACCTGGGCGAGTTTCATATTGCTGCTTGCATCCCAGATTCCTATGTTACGAATAATTGTTCCATCCGCATTTACTTTAGACGGCCATGCACTGTTACCATTCATGTCGTATTTGTAATATGCTCCTTGTGCTGTGAGTTTCCAATGCTCATCAATCTTTTGCTGTACATTTAATGTAAAACTCTGATCATTAATAACGGTTGGTGGGATTAATGGGTCAGATTGAGAGAAATTTACAGGCAAAGTACCATAATCATTTACACCAAAAACATAGGAAGACCCTACCTGGCTGGTTTTTGCCTGTTGTAAAGTATATTCTGCCGTAATTTTGGTATTACCAGTTTGATAAGAGAGGACAGGAGCAATGCTGTAGCGATCGTTGTACTCAAAATCGCGGTGTGATTTTTTATTCTGCACTGCTGCATTGAGTCTGAACAGCAACTTGCCATCGTCAGTGAGTTTTCTGTCGAAATCTACAGTTGTACGGTAAAGACCATAACTTCCCGCTGTAAAAGAGACCTCTCCTTTGTTAATTCCTGTAGGTTTTTTAGTAACTACATTATATAAACCGCTTGGATCGCCGCTACCGAGCATAAATCCTGCTGGGCCCTTAACAAATTCTATATGGTCTACAAAACTCATATCCTCAGTGAGTGGACCCCAGAATGAATTCACCACATTAAAGCCATTTCTAAATGCCTGAATCTGTGAACCACGCATTTTGATGTTGGCATACATGTCTGCCCAGTGCTGGGTGCGTATGGCCCCACTAACATTTCTGATCACTCCATCACTCATACTGGTAATTTGCTGGTCCTTGAGGACTTGCTCACTAACAATCTGGATGTTTTGAGGAGCTTCCAGTAAAGGTTCATTTAGTCTTAACGTGGCCGAAGGTAAGCTAACTTTGTATTTGTTTTTGATAGCAGCAATTTCAACTTCCTGTAGTGCTTCATCATTTTCAGCCAGAATAAAATCGACGGTTTTAGTTTCTCCTGCATTTACCAGAATGTTCTTTTCGGAGGATCGGATGCCTACTGCTGAGGCTTTAATCGTATAGGTTCCTGATTTGACATGTTTAATAGTAAATTCTCCCTTTTCATCAGTTGTAGTGCCTATGCTTTTGCCTTTTATGGTAATAGAGATTTGAGGTGCAGCTTTTCCGCTGGATATTCTAACACTGCCTTTGATTACTGCGGGCTGTTGCGCGAATGTAATTAAGCTGCTAAACAACATCACTGCTGTTAGTATGAGTAGTTTTTTGAACATATCTATTATTTAGATTAATTAAGAATAAATCAAAAGTAATAGATATGCCTTGGAATTTCAATTTATTTAAAATAATTCTAAATAAAGATGTTGTAATTACTCTTTATCATTACCGCAGCGAATATTGACTTTCCTATTTGCCGGGTAATCTGATGTATTTATTATTTACCGTAAGTGTCAAAAGCCCAATCTCTACTATATGATTTCCAGATTGTTTTTTCCTTCGGGAATATAAAATGTAAATTCTAATCCTAATTCTTCATTCACTTTATCGTTTTTCAATAGTAAGGCAGGACTGCCATCGGGTCTAATCAAAGTTACGAGTTTTCGGTTGCCAAAAATCTTTAACATGGCATTTTCTGGTATGGGTTCCAGTTTAAAACCAGATTTCAGGTTACCAAGCATGCCTGTAATCCTATCCTCTGATTCTTCTTTACTGAGGTACATTGTAGTGGCGGCAATGTTTTCTCTATTGGCTATTAATTTTCTAATCTGTTCCAGATCGCCTTTGGCAATTAACTTTGCAAGTTGCTGGAAAGCACTTTGAAGTTTTTCCTTCATTCCACCAACTGATCCAAGGTCTGTAGCAGTTTGGTAGGCGGCTATTGAATAAGGTACTTCAGCATTAAAATTTGTTGTATGAGCCAGAAAACTCTGTTTTTTGGTTGGATCTACTTTCTCCACTGCATATTCTCCTGGGAGTTGCTCTTTGAAATTAAGATGGTTAGCGGCATCAAAAACTTTGATATTATAACTGAATTGTGCGCTTGGATGTAGAGTTTTCTGGCCGGCAAGAGGTAGAATTTTTATGGCGATTTGTTGTTTTCCGCTTTGTAAAATGGCTGAGTTAATGGGAACCATGGTTGAGGTTTGCCCTTCCAAATTGAGGGTGAAAACCAATACATCATTCACTCTGATCTCGAAGAGGCAATATGCTGCACTGAAATCTACCTGATAATAAGGTTGTACAGTTGAATAATTTGCTTTTTTTTCAATTTTCAATGGGGTAGAGCTTAAAGCAACTTGATTTTGAGAATGACATCCAATGTAAAGAAAGAGGAATGGGAGCACCAATAAAGTTTTGATTTTCATAGGAGGATTGAACTGTTAAATAATGAGATAGAATGATTTTGATGTATTGTAGCAAAGTTAGTGCCTGATATTATGGAATGATCTTCTGCAATGTTGTTTGCACTATTGGTTAAAACTATTTTGAAAGGTGATTGTTAAGTCGTAAAAAATAAATTATGAATGACTTTTTTAGGGGAATTATTGCAGCCTGGGGTGCAAAGAAATTAGGTGGAGGTTGTTTGTCTACTGTTATTATTTTTGTGCTGATCTGGACCTTGCTTGGCAAGTGTAATCAGGGAACGAAAGCCCAGGTACAGCCAGCATCCAAGCATCGCGTTGCAGTCGACAAATAAAGAATGGTTATCATTGTAACCCATAAGTAATGATTGCGGTATAAATCATCTGGATAGATCAACAGGTACATTTCGATTGTAATATTGACATTACTTTGTACAACATTAAAATTACCCAGACGTTAACATAAATAAGTACTCCCTATAAAATGTTAATGATATACCCTAATCAGAATTCAATGAAAAAACTCAGATCAAAAGTAGTAGCGGCGCTCAAAAGGGAATTTACCTATGAATGTACCATTTCTTCAAGAATGAACCAGGTGATTTTAAAGGTTAGAAATATCGATTTCGAACAGCAATTGGGAAGATTGTTACAACAAATACAGCAAATCATAGATAAACATTATCCCCAAAGAGAAGAGCATATTTTGCTGGTCATCCGTGCAATGGATGGAAGGAGTGAAAATACCTTTAAGATTTGGAAATCTGTTTAGTACGTAAGTTTTTTATTCATCCTTTAGATAATATTAGTGATTTAAGGTATGTGTTGTTAAATCCGTGCATCGCCATAACTGAGGCAATAAGTTTGAAAATATATTAAAAGGCCTTACAATTTTATAAGGCCTTTTAATATATTACTAGGTACTTCTGTTAATGAGTTTAAGAAGAATTGCTATAACAGCAATAACCAAAAGTACATGGATTATTCCCCCGGTATAATAGCCTCCTAAAAAGCTGATTGCCCAGATAATAACCAAAATAACGGCGACGACATAAAGTAGATTTCCCATAAAATTAGTTTTAGTTTGATTAATGAACATAAACTAATCCAAATAGTTTAGAGAAGATGACGATTGTTACCTTATGGAAACTTTTTCAAAGCGCTCTATTTTTAATTGACCAAGAATATAGATACTGTCAAAAGTAAAACCAGTAAGTCCTTCATTTTTAAGAAAAGTAAGAATTCTGGGCTTAATTGCTATAAACAAGGAAGTGCAATACAATTCAAAATTGTTTAGAATAAACTTTTTCTGATAGGTCTCAGTTAAATAATCGAAATTAAAGGTCAATTGACCGGCATGATTCAATGTGATCAGTTTTTCATGGTCAATTGCGGCCTTGTTTAAGTATTTATTGCTGCTAACAAAACTTCCTGCAAGTCTGTTGAAACTCTTTCTTTGTTCTTCATTGAAATTCATATTACCGGCATATTTAAGAAAAGCCAAGATCTTTGAATAATAGCTCTTTGTAATTACTCCCAATAGGTATTTCATTATGGTTAATAAAGATGCGATTGCCTTCTATATGACCAATTTTAGATTTGTTAATAATAAATGAACGATGAGTTCTTAAAAAAAGAGCCTTAGGTAGTAATCCTTCAAAGCTAGAAAAGGGCATTTTAGGCAATAAGGAATTGCTTGAGGTTATTATTCTGGTGTAATTTCCTTGAGCTTCGGCATACAATAGTTCATCATATCCTACTTTGTAAATCTTTCCATCTGTTTTAATGAAGATGAAATCGTCTGTAGCCGAACCAGCTGCTTCACTTTCCAACGTGACTCCTTTAGGCCTCAGTTTCTCGAGTGCTTTATCTACAGCAATAATAAAACGATCAAAAGAGAAAGGTTTTAATAAATAATCGCAGGCTGCCAAATCAAAGGCATCAATAGCATACTCTTTATAAGCAGTTGTAAATATCACCTGAGGCTGATCTTTTAGTGTTTTTACAAATGAAATTCCATCTATTATGGGCATATTTATATCCAAAAAAAGAATATCAATCTTTTGGCGTTGTAATACCGCTTTCGCTTCTAGCGCATTCCCGCAAGAAGCTACGACATTCAGGTAATCCAAATGGCTGCAATAACTCTTTATGATGTCTCTTGCAATCGGTTCGTCGTCAACAATAAGGCAGCTTACTTGGTTCATTACTTCATTTTAAGTTGTAAGATAACATTGTAAAACGAATTATCCTTTTTAATATTTAATTCGTGCTCAGCGGGATAAAGCAAACTTAATCTTTTACTCACATTATCTAAGCCAAACCCACTGCTTCTATTCACCATGCTCACTTCATTCTCCTCTTTGCCGTAAGAATTTTTAACGGAAAAGAGGATAGAATTACCCCAGGTTTTTAGTTTTATATCGATATATATCTTTTCATCAATTGTATTTTTAGAGTGTTTGAAAGCATTCTCAATAAATACAATCAACAACATTGGGGTTATCTTTATTTCGGGCACAATTACTTCTTCAATTTCTGTCGTTAATACCAGTCTTTCACCAATTCTTATCTTTTCAAACTCAATGTAATTATTGATGTAAGCGATCTCATCCTTTAATGGTACGTATATTTCTGTGGCATCATAAACTGAATAGCGCAACAGCTCAGATAGTTTTAGTAACAAGGCAGGTATTTTCTCATGATCCGTAATTGAAAGCCCGTACATATTGTTTAAAGTATTAAACAAAAAATGAGGACTCAGTTGCGATTGTAGCAAATGCAATTCACTTTTACTATGCGCAGCCATTGTTTTAGCCGCTTTCAATTGATTCTCTGAAACATCATGAACGATCTTTATTAACGCACCAAGTGCCAAACTAATCAATACAAATGGAACCCAGGATAGCAACAAATTAATAGCGACTCTTCCGTGCAGTGGAAAATCGGCATGAAAAAACAACCATGCAACACAAACAACAATGGAGATACACAGCCATAGTGATAATGTTTTAGGAAGGATTTTTAAATGTACAGACCAAATTTGTGCAATATATCTACCTGTAAAAAGACCCAGAAAAAAGAATACAGTTCCCGCGAAAGCTGCTGCCTCGTCTTCAGGTACCTGAATAGACTTGGCATAAGATTCGATCACTAAATAGATTGGAATCGAAACAACAAGCGATAAGAATATATAAAGCGGCTGACCAAAGAAGCCAATCAATGATTTAAATTTTATATCCTCTGTAGTATTTCTGATGTTCCTTGTTTCGCTCATAAGCAACGAATTTGAGAAAGTTCTTTTGATCGGTAAATATTTACTGATGAACTGATCAAAATTATTGACCGAACCTCAATAATCGGGTACATAACTCTTTAACACCCCCAAATAGCTTTCCGTCAACCGCTAGCCAAGTTACGACATATTATTTTTCAGAGCTAGCGCGAACAACGAATATTTGATCAATCAACAAGCCGACCAATTTAAAATTAGTAGTAATGAAAGCAGATCTCCTTTTCCTTTTCGCCATATTATTTTCCTCTACTTCCCTCGCACAAGTAAAACCAGGAGTTATTTCTTCAACTGTAAAGGATTCAAAAAATGAAACCATAATTGGAGCGACAGTACGCTTACTTAAAACAACAGATACTGCAGTTGTTGCCACAAGAATGACAGATGGCGATGGAAAGTTTCAGTTCATCAATGTTGGCATAGGCACTTACATATTAAAAATAACAGCCGTAGGTAAGAAGGAGTTCAATTCGGCATCCTTGCATGTTATGGAAAGTAAAGGCATTAATCTTCCAATTATCATAATGTTTCCGGCTAAAAGTACTGAGCTTAATGAAGTAGTTATAAAAGCAAAGCGACCGTTAATTCAAATGGAAATTGACAAAACAGTGGTTAATGTTGATGCCATGATTAGCAGTGCAAGCAGTAATACCCTAGAGATACTCGAAAAAACGCCTGGTATCGTCATAAATGCTGGCGGCGACATTACATTAAACGGCCGATCCGGAGTAATCGTACTGATTGATGAGCGTCCGACTTACATGTCGGGACAGGACCTTTCTCTTTATCTAAAATCACTTCCCGGCTCTCTTTTAGATAAGATAGAACTGATCGATAATCCTCCCTCGCGCTATGATGCTTCTGGAAATGCAATCATCAATATAAAATTGAAAAAAAACAGAATGGGCGGCTTTTTAGGAAGCATTGCTACTGGTTATTCACAAGGAAAATATGGAAGAAACACCAACTCTTTAAACCTGAACTACAATTATAAAAAGGTTAATCTATTTGGTAGCATGGGCTATAGCTACGAGAAAAACTACAGCAATGACAATTTCACCAGAAACTTTTTTGATGTCAATAATGTACCGACATCAACAGTATCTTTACTGAATAAGCAAAAATCTAAAAGCGAAGGATTAAACACAAACCTTGGACTAGATTATGCGGCCACTACCAATACAACCTACGGCTTTCAGGTAAATTTAAACGACAACAAAAACATTGAGCTTCTTAATTACTACAGTGATAATTACAGCGCCGAACAATTAGATAATATAAGCATGGGGAATACCAATGGTGAGAACAACAGAACTAACCTGGGTACAAACATCAACTTTCTGCATAAATTCGGGAAAACAGGAAAAGAACTATCTGCTGATATAAATTACTTAAATTATCGCAGTACCGGCAATCAATCATTAATCAACAACCAGGATCGATTCTTTTACAATTTACCGTCTGAAATAAATATATACAGTGCTAAAGCAGATTATGTCCAAACCATAAAAAACAATGCGCGTTTCGAAGCTGGATTTAAATCAAGCTTCGTAATTAACGATAACAAGTCCGATTATTATAACATTACTGATCAGGGACAAGTTATTGACAATGGTAAATCAAACCACTTCAAATTCAGAGAAAACATAAACTCCGCTTATATTAATGCTCAAAAAGGATGGAAATATCTCGCTGTTCAGTTAGGATTACGCTTAGAGAACACACAATCCAAAGGCCGGCAGTTAGGAAATGAAATCGTACAGCAAAGTCAGTTTAGCAAAAACTATACCCAGGTTTTTCCTACCTTATTTCTTAACTACAAATTTGACACAGTTGGCCGAAACACATTAAACTTTAGTATTAGCAAGAGAATAAACAGACCCAACTATCAATACCTAAATCCATTTCTGTTCTTTAGAGACAGCTACTCTTACACAGTAGGAAATCCGGAGTTAACACCTCAATATCAGTTCCGTTACGAGCTTAAATATCAATACAAACAATTGCTTAGAATGGGTTTAAGCTATAACAGATTTACGGATGTAATTTTCCAAACCACACAAGTTGTTAATAATGTTTTTATCAAGAAACCTGAAAACGTAGCTTTTGGTTATATGTTGCTACTTAATAACAGCATCTCGTTAACACCAAAAGATTGGTGGAATCTCAATTTAGAACTTCAATTTTCCAAAATGGGATTAAACGGGATGGCGTATGGACAAAAATTAAATCCGAGTACCTATGTGGCAAGAATAGGCATATACAATCAATTTCAGTTTAAAAAAGGCTGGAGTGCTGAACTTAACTGCTATTATGCCAGCAGAGATCTGAATGGCCAGGCCTTTACTTCAGGAATGTATAGAGTAAATACAGGTATTCAAAAGAAGATATGGAAGGACAAAGGAAGCATCAGGATTAACATGGATGACATCTTCCATTCATGGGTTTACGAAAATCGTTCTGTAGGATTAGCTCAGGCCTATTCATTTCAAATCAGTGAGTCTGACACACAGCGCTTAGGTATTGCTTTAACTTATCGTTTTGGTAAGGAGGTGTTTAAGCGGAAGAGTAAATACACAAATCAAGCACTTGATGAAGAAAAGAGCAGGATGTGATCAGCAAACAATTTTTTATTCATCGTATTAGACCTCTTTTAAGCAACTTAATACGTACTAAGTTAAAGACAAATTAAGACGATTTGAATCATATAATACCTCACTTTTTCAGCTTTTTGACTTTCTTGATATAGGCTTCTAAAAATTGATCAATGCCAGATGTCGTATAACCTAAAAGTCTTGAGTTTTCGCCAAGTTCAGAAGAAACAATAGTTGTTTTTTCTCTAATTTGAGTCATGCAATACATATTTATGGCCTGTTGCATAGGTAGCGTAATGTATTGCTTGGCTTCAGCAATTTTACCGCTTAAAATAATTAGCTCTGGGTTAAAAAGCTGGATCAGCATCGATATTCCTTTCCCCATATTGGTGCCCACATTTGATAATAACTGGATGGCATATTGATCGCCTTTATTGGCAGCTTTAATAATAACATCTGGTTCAATTCTTTCCAGTTCTTCATTAGAGAGTTTGTTAAGCATAGAATTTTTGCCCGATAAAATACCTTCTTTAGCCATTTCTGATAGTGCATTTCCTGATGCAATGGTTTCTAAACAACCATGTTTGCCACAATAACACAATGCGCCGTTTTCAACAAAGGAGATATGACCCAATTCTCCGGAGAAACCACAGGTACCCTGCCTCAGTTTACCATCCATAATGATACCTAAGCCCACGCCCCAGTCCATTAACAATACCAGCACATTTTGTTTACCCTTGGCCATTCCGTGCATAAATTCTGCCATTGATGAACCATTCACATCATTTTGTATCACCACAGGTAAATTCAGCATCTTTTCAAATGCGGCAGTTAGAGAAATATTTTCACCATTACTTAAAAAATAACTGTAGTTTTCACCCTTTTCAGCATCAATTAAGCCAGGCATACCTACGCTACAGCCAATCAACTGTTGGTTATTGATGTCTGCAGATTTTAAGATATCCTGAATGTGGGTATTTAGAATATTAAAAAAATCAATCCTGCTTTTTGAAATGGGTAGTAGAATAGTTTTAACATCAAGTACAAAGTTATAGTTGTTGTCTACAATGGCTATTTTGGTGTGATATAGCTCAATATCAATGCAGAGAATCCGGATCTTTTTGTCCTTTAAGCAATAAAGATCAGGCTTCCGGCCGCCAATAGATATTCCATAACCCTTCTTTTCTATCCACCCATCGCCAATTAAAGCAGTTAAGAGTTTCAATACGCTGGGTGTACTCATATCCATCATTTCACATAAAGTAGAAACTGAAGAAGCACCTAGATTAAAAAGATGTTTAATAAGCTTGTGTTTATAGATCGCCTGCTTATGGTCGACGTCGGATATTAAGTTATTTAATAGATTAAGATTCATTTGGTTAGCTATACTATTTCTATAAATATAGAGAACTTCTATTAAAAAATTATTAAAGTTTTTTTAATGCGTAAAAAAATCAACAATGTTTTGTCTTTATAATAATTTCTTACTAACATTAGGTAGCTAATTATAATGCAATGTTTTCTAACCAAAAATTAAACAATTAGTTTCATCACACAGATACTGTTGAAACCACGCGAATTTGCTGCCGTGTAAGTTTATTTTCTACAACACCAACAAACAAAATGAAAACTAAAGAAGAACCACAAAAACCACAAAATTCCAGAAGAGATTTTATTAAAAAATCAGCAATTGGTCTGGCAGCTTTTACCATTGTTCCAAGATATGTATTGGGCGGCCAGGGATATCTTGCACCAAGTGATAAATTAACCAAAGCCGTAATTGGCGTTGGTGGTATGGGAAGAGGCCATTTTGGCTACGAAGGCACACAGGTAGTGGCCATTTGTGATGTAGATCAGAACCACCTTAAACAGGCTGCGGCAATGTTAGATAAAGGGGTAAAAACATTTAGTGACTATAGAGAACTTATACAATTACCCGAAGTAGATATTGTGCACATTGCTACCCCGCCACACTGGCATGGTATAATGGCTGTAGATGCTGCAAATGCAGGTAAAGATATTTGGTGTGAAAAACCAATGACTCATACCATAGGCGAAGGAAAAAGAGTAGTAGAGGCTGTAAAGCAACATGGCAGAATATTTAGATTAAATACCTGGTTTAGGTTTAAAGACACTTTTTACGGAATGGGCACTACTGTAAAGCCAATTAAAAAATTGGTAGATAGCGGTATGCTGGGCTGGCCGTTAAAAGTAACAGTAAGTAAACATACTGGTTACGACTGGAAGTTTTACTGGGTGGGCAAAGACCATTTGGAGCCTCAGCCCGTACCACCAGAATTAGATTATAATGCATGGTTAGGCCCTGCACCATATAAACCTTACAATGCACATCGTGTTCATCAAACTTTCAGGGGATATTGGGATTACGATGGTGGCGGATTAAGTGATATGGGGCAACATTATATCGATCCGATACAATATTTTTTAGGTAAAGATGATACCAATCCAATTTCTGTTGAGGTAGATGCGCCACAACAACATTCCGATGCAGTGGGCATTTGGCGTAGAATTACTTATACTTATGCCGATGGTTGCCAGATTATATTGGATGGCGAAGGTAAAGATGTCAACGTACCTTATATAGAGGGACCAAAAGGTAAATTATATCCCGGGTTTAAATCTGACATTCCCGATCTGGAACGTAAACTAGCACAATTTCCTGATCCTGATCCACAGATTGTAGAATTCTCAGAATCGGTAAGAACGAGAAAGAAATTTGCTCTGAATGAAGAGAATGGACACCGTTCGTGTAATATTGTAAATATTGGTTTGGTCGCCCTAAGGTTGGGCAGATCGTTAAAGTTTGACCCTGTTAAACAAGAGTTTATTGATGATGAGGCTGCAAACAGACTAATCAATCCAGTAATGCGTGCACCATTTTCCATTTAAAACATTAGGTAATCCAAATCATCATGAATAAAAAAATATTAAAGGTGCTGCTGGCTCTTGTAATGCTTTCAAATGCATTGTTTACCTTAACAGCCCATGCGCAAGATAAAAAAGACGAAAGAACTACAACTACGCGTATTGCCGATTTACTGGCGCAATTACCTGCCAGAGATGCTGCGCAGCTAGAAAGCAATATGAAAGAAGTTGCCAAGTTGGGTGAAGAAGGATATGTAGCCTTAATTAGTGGTTTAATGCCTTCTAAACAAGGGAATAACGCTTCAATCGAATATGCTATAGGTGGTTTTACTGCCTATGCTACAAAAAGCGGTCGGCAAGACTTAAGGAGTATGGCGGTCAGTGCTTACTGTAAAGCTCTGGCTAAATTATCAGATAAACAGAATAAAGCATTTATCATTAGCCAGTTCGATCTGGTTGGGGATGATGATGCTGTATCTTGTTTAGAAGGTTATCTTGCTGATGAGCAATTGGCAGACGAAGCCTCGAGGGCATTAGTTAAAATTGGAACAACTTCTTCAACTACTGCATTGGTAAGCAGTTTAAGTAAAGCTACCGGTAAAGCGAAGATTGCCGTTGTAGAGGCATTAGGGCATACTAATGCTAAAGCAGCAGCTGCGGCCATTATTCCATTGGCCACGGGTACAGATAAAGAATTAACCAAAGTTAGTTTGTATGCTTTAGCCAATATTGGCGATGCATCTTCAAAAGAAATTTTATTAAAAGCAGCAGAACAAGCGGGGTTTAAATATGATCAGACCAATGCAGTAGCTGCCTTATTGGTGTATGCACAGAAAAATGTGGCAAATGATAAAGCGGGTGTAGAAACCATAGCGAAAACAATTTTGGGAAGAGCAACAGCTGATGATCAGGTCAACGAACGCATTGCGGCCTTAAAATTACTTTCGGCAACACAAGCCGATCAGCATGTTTTGTTGGAGGCTATGGCCGATAAACAGTTTGAGTTCCGTGCGGCTGCGATTAAATTTGCAGCAGCAGATGTGAATGATACCAATAGTGCAGCCTGGATAGGTCAACTAAAAAAGACAGATGCCCCAACGCAGGTTTCTATTTTAGATATGCTGGGAAATAGTACGGCAAAATCTGCACTGCCAGATGTGTTGAAATTCATAAAAAGTGATGATCAGCAGGTAAAGCTTGCGGCCATTAATGCCGCTGTTAAGCTGGGACAGGAAAGTATTTTAGATGACTTACTGAAAATAATGGGTAAGGGAGATGCCTCAAGCATAGAGAGCATTGCCCAGGGTATTTTAAGAATAAAAGGCGAAGATGTTGCTACTAAAGTTGGAGCTTATACCCCAAAAGCTAAGCCGGAGGTTCAAGTGGCCCTGATTAATATTTTAGCTGCCCGTGCGGCAACGAGCCAGATAGGAGTTATTTATCCTTTATTAAATAGTAAGAATGCTGAAGTTAGAAAAGCGGCATTTCTTTCCTTAAAACATGTGGCTGTAGCAGAAAACAAAACAGAACTGTTTAACCTTTTGAATAAAACGACCGATGCCGGTGAACTTATTGCCGTGCAGGAAGCCATAATTGCTTCTGTAAAAGGAACTGCAGATAAAGATGCGCAAATTGATGCTATACTTCAGCAAATGAGCAATACACCTGCAGATAAGAGATTGCTTTTTTACAAGGTATTAGGTAGTTTAGGTGGTCAGAAATCACTAAAGTCTGTATCTGAGGCATATGCCTCAGGCGATGACAGGGCAAAGAAGGCTGCAATTGAGGCCCTTTCTTCATGGATGGATGCAAGTTCGATTGATGAGCTGATCCGTATTGCCCGCACGACAACCAATCCGGATTTTTTGAATCAAGCTATTATCGGTTATCTGGCCTTGGTAAGAAATACCGACTATCCTGCCGAGCAACGTTTATTATTGTTGCGCAATGCAATGGCAGTAGCCCAAACCCCGCTGCAACAACAGCAAATCATTAAAGACACAGAGCAGGCCAAATGTTTTAATACGATTGTTTTTGCAGGCCAGTATTTGGATAATGGGGCTTTACAACAAGCCGCGGCAAATGCAGTGATGAACATTACCATGGCAGGAACTTATAACGGCGACATTATAAAAGGCTTATTAAATAAAACAATTGCAGTAATCACCGGAGGAGATGCAGGCTATCAGAAAGAAGGTATGCGCAAATATATTTCAGAAATGAAGGCTGGTGAAGGCTTTGTACAAATTTTTAATGGAAAGGATCTATCTGGTTGGAAAGGTCTTGTAGCCGATCCGATCAAAAGATCAAAAATGGATGAAAAGACCTTGGCTGATGCACAAACTAAAGCAGATGCTGAAGCCCGGGAAAGCTGGAAAGTAATTAATGGCGAACTTCAATTTCAAAGCCATGGTAATAACCTTGCTACTGTTAAAAAGTATGGTGATTTTGAAATGCTGGTAGACTGGAAAATCATTGACGATAAAAAAGGGGAGGGAGATGCTGGTATTTATCTGCGTGGCACGCCACAGGTTCAGATCTGGGATCTTGCCCGCACAAAGGTTGGTGCGCAGGTTGGCTCCGGAGGATTATATAATAATCAAAGTAACGAAAGTAAACCGCTCAAAGTAGCCGATAATAAGTTAGATGAGTGGAATACATTCAGAATCATAATGAAAGGTGACCGGGTTACAGTTTATCTGAACGGACAATTGGTTACAGATAATGTGATTTTAGAAAACTACTGGGACAGGAGTCTGCCGATTTTTGCAGAAGAGCAGATTGAGTTACAGGCACATGGATCGCCGGTGGCTTACCGTGATATTTACATTAAAGAAATTCCCCGGCCAAAAGCTTTTGAACTGAGTACACAAGAGAAAAAAGAAGGTTATAAAGTATTGTTCGATGGAACCAATATGCACAACTGGACAGGTAATACGACCGATTATGTAATTGAAGATGGAACCATCTCCGTCAGACCAAAACCAGGTAAAGGATCGGGCGGTAATTTGTTCACCAAAGAAGAATTTAGCGATTTTGTTTACCGTTTTGAGTTTCAGTTGACACCTGGAGCAAACAACGGATTGGGAATAAGAGCACCATTAGAAGGCGATGCTGCCTATGTGGGCATGGAATTACAGATTTTGGATAATGAAGCACCGGTTTATAAAGATTTGAAAGCGTATCAATACCATGGTTCAGTGTACGGTACTATTCCTGCTAAAAGAGGATTTTTAAAACCTACAGGAGAGTGGAATTACGAAGAAGTAATTGCCAGAGGATCTAAAATTAAAGTGATCTTAAATGGTACGGTGATTTTAGATGGTGATATCGAGCCATTTAAGAAAAATGGTACCCCTGATCACCAGGAGCATCCAGGCTTATTACGTGAGCGTGGACATATTGGTTTTCTTGGTCATGGATCGCCAGTACAGTTCCGCAACATCAGGGTTAAAGATTTGAGCATGAAAGATCCTGTTAAAAAAGAAACAGCTGTGAAAGCTACATCTAAGAAGAAATAATTTAAATTTAGCATACTAACTATTTGTTTAAATAATGATAGAAGATCAGAGAAATTCGAAAACCGAAAATTCGAGAAGAAACTTTATTAAAACAACAGCTCTCGCAGCAGCTGGATTTATGATTGTACCCCGATATGTATTAGGTGGACCAGGCTTCCTGGCTCCAAGTGATCGGTTGCAATTGGCTGGTATAGGTGTAGGTGGAAAAGGAGAGGGAGATATTGCGAGTATTGTTAGAGGAGGTAAAACAGATGTCGCTTTTCTATGTGATGTGGACGACAGAAGAGCTGCTAATTCCTTAAAGAACTTTCCAAAGGCAAAGTATTATAAAGATTATCGTGAATTGTTAGATAAAGAAGGTAAAAATATTGATGCCATAACCGTATCCACACCCGATCATACCCATGCACAGATCGCCATGGCTGCTATGCAACTGGGTAAACATGTATACGTGCAAAAACCTTTAACCCATGATATTTATGAGGCCCGGATGTTAACTGAAGCCGCAAACCGTTATAAAGTGGTTACGCAGATGGGAAATCAGGGCGCATCGGGCGATGGCGTCAGAAGGCTTCAGGAATGGTACGACGCCGGTAGAATCGGTAAAGTACATACGGTCTACTGTTGGACTAACCGACCAGTATGGCCGCAGGGAATTTCATGGCCTTCAGGAAAAGCTGAAATACCGAAAGAACTCGACTGGGATTTGTGGTTAGGTAGTGCTCCATATAAAGAATATGTAAATAAGCTGGTGCCCTTTAACTGGAGGGGCTGGTGGGATTATGGTACTGGTGCCATCGGCGATATGGGCTGTCATTTGGTGGAACCGCCTTTTAGAGTGTTAGGCTTAGATACCCCAATCAGTGTAGAATGCAGCGTAGGTAGTGTATATGTTGATGAATTCAAACGGGCCTATTTACCGGAAAGTTGTCCCCCGTCAAGTCACGTCATCCTAACTTTTGCCAAAACGGAAAAAACCAAGCATGAAGTTCAGCTACATTGGATGGATGGTGGAATCAAACCTGAGCGTCCGGAAGAATTAGGTCCAAATGAAAGCTTTGGCGATAATGGTGTGCTTTTTATCGGTACAAAAGGCAAAATGATCTGCGAAACCTATGGCAAAAATCCAAAGCTATTGCCATTGTCGCGCAACGATTCAGATAAAACTAAAATTACCATACCGCGTATTTCTAATCAGGAAGAAGGCCATTATACGCAATTTGCTGAAGCTGCAATTGCGGGCTATGGAAAAGTGGCGTTGAGTTCGCCATTTGAAATTGCCGGACCACTTACCGAAACTTTATTAATTGCCAATTTAGCGATCAGAGGCATAGATATACAGCGCAGAGATACAGCAGGTAAAATCAGTTATCCGGGCAGAGATATTAAACTGCTTTGGGACAAAGTAAATATGAAGGTGACCAATTTTGATGAAGTAAACCAATTTGTAAAACGAGAGTACCGTAAAGGCTGGAGTTTGGGTGTTTAATATTTAGTATGTCAATAGAAAATAAGAATTTAAGAGTATTAGTAGTAGGCTGTGGCAATATGGGGGCTTCCCACGCCACAGCTTATCATAATTTACCGGGTTTTGAAATATGCGGATTGGTTTCTACCGGTAAAAGCAAGGAGATTCTCAATCAAAAACTAGGTGGACAGTATGCTTTGTACACAGACTTTTACAGGGCTCTTGAGATCACCAGGCCAGATGCCGTTTGCATTTCAACTTATCCTGATACGCACGAAGCTTACGCGATAAAATCTTTCGAAAGTGGCTGCCATGTATTTATCGAAAAACCACTGGCTGATAGTGTAGAAGGAGCAATACAAGTAACAGAAGCGGCAAAAAAAGCGAACAAAAAGTTATTGGTTGGTTATATCCTCCGCTATCACCCTTCGTGGGAAAAATTTACCGAGTTGGCCCGGGAAATGGGGAAGCCCCTGGTCATGCGTATGAACTTGAACCAGCAGAGCCATGGGCCTAAATGGACAGTGCATCGCAACCTGATGAAAAGTTTAAGCCCAATTGTGGACTGTGCTGTACATTATATCGATATCATGTGCCAGATGACACGGTCGACACCCATACAAGTGAGTGCAATTGGTGCCAGGCTTACTGACGATATCCCTGAATGGAATTACAATTATGGACAGTTGCAAATTCGATTTGAAGATGGCTCTATCGGCTGGTACGAAGCTGGTTGGGGGCCAATGGTCAGCGACAATGCTTTCTTTATTAAAGATGTTTTTGGACCAAGAGGTGCAGTATCTATTGTGGCCAGGGAGGCATCAGCCAGTGGAAAATCTGATTCGATTGATTCTCATACTAAAACGGAGTCTATCAAAATCCATTATGCAGATCTGGACCAGGAAGATGAATTTGTCAAGACAGACGAATATCTGGATCTACAGGATGAGCCCAATCATCAGGAGCTTTGCAACCGGGAACAAATCTATTTTCTAAAGTCCATCCAGGAAGACCTTGATCTTAGCTCGGCGACAGAAGATGCTGTGAACAGTTTAAAAATAGCTTTTGCCTGCGATGAATCTGTAAAAACGGGACAGACAGTGTTATTGTAGAGCAGAATGACAAAAAATCATTTGGCTGGTGTAATCACAATATTTCTGAATTCAATAGGACCATGATCTCCCTGGAAATAGATTGGACCCGGCTCTGCTTCATTACAATCTAATGCGCCGCCAGTAATACCCGGGATCTCCTGATTACAGATGATGGTTTTACCATTCGCTACAACTGTTACGATGCGGCCTACCAGTGTAATATCAAATGTCTGCCATTGGCCAGGATCACCTGCAACCATTTCATTAGGTACCAGGAATCCGTAAATTCCACCAAAGAGGTGACTGTTTGGATGATCAGTTTTAGGGTTATCAATGATCTGGGTTTCATAACGGCCACGCAGGTAAACGCCGCTATTACTACCTTTCTGATACCGGAATTCTACATGGAGTTTAAAATCTGAGAACTTTTGTTCAGAGATCAGATTGGATCCGGAATGAGGACTGGTCAATACACCATCTTTAACGACCCATTGATTTTTTCCAGAAACCCTCCAACCGTTCAGGTCCCTTCCGTTAAATAATTTAATTGCTTTACCCCATACAGGTGCAGTCGTTCTTTTGAGATCAGGGGCTCTAGTTCCCGTAAAAGGGGAGCTTTGGCCACTGCTGGTATGAATAGTGCCTTGAATACCAGTATCGGAAATAGTACCTTCAAGAGTCATATCACGGTCTTCCCTTTCCCATTGTGGTGGAATAGAAAAACTGAATTTCCCATTATCATAAGCTACTTTAGATATAGGCCTGGCACTTCCCCCGGTGCCTACAAAACGGCCCACCAGTGTACTGAATCCAGAAAGCTCTACCTCCAGCCAGGAAGGAAGGTCTGAGCCATTTTCACTTACTTTGATATCCCAACGACCTATCAGGCCACCACCCTTTACGCTTTCTGTCTTGATAGCAGATACTTGAGCCATTATATTGGAAGGATTCATCAAACCGATGCTGCATATCAACCCTGCGATAAAGTATTTTCTATTCATGTTTATATTTATTGATGATTGAGATAAATATAAACATTATTATTAATGTTACCTTCTACTGGGATGAATCGTATTTGATACATATTTGGAGGGGGCTTATTGCACTCATATTAAGCTATGGTCTGCCTGGGACTGCAGCGGTTTTAAAAAATATCGCTTCACTTTGGAATTCACATAAAAAGATATACATTTAGTAGTGTAATGAGATTTGATTTGAACCTAAAGTACCTTCTGATTCTCCCATTAATATTTGGACTATCTTGTACTCAGAATAAAAAAACAGCAGCTGTCAAAACAGAAACTGATGAGTCTTGCTCCGCACATTTACCATCCAGGTACGGTATTGCAGTAACACACTCTTCCGCAGACAGCACCTTTTCTTCGAGCTCAAAAACATCACATCACGGAATGAAATGGATTCCTGCAGGTGTTTTTTCAATGGGGGCGAAAGATCAGGAGGGTCGGAAGGATGAATATCCAGCACATCAGGTTAAGCTGGATGGGTTCTGGATGGATGAAAAAGAAGTAACCAACAGAGAATTTGCCGCATTTGTTAAAGCTACTGGTTACAAAACGATTGCTGAACGCAAACCGGATTGGGAGGAAATCAAAAAACAATTACCACCGGGAACTCCAAAGCCTCCAGATAATATTCTTGTTCCTGCAGCACTTACATTTAATCCGCCGTCTCATCCGGTTCCGTTAGATAATGCATCTCAATGGTGGGCCTGGACTACTGGGGCGAATTGGAAACATCCGGAAGGACCCAAAAGTACGATTGCAGGGCGGGATAACTTCCCGGTAACTCAGGTTTGCTGGGAGGATGCGAATGCTTATGCTAAATGGGCCGGAAAGCGATTGCCTACAGAAGCGGAATGGGAATATGCAGCACGTGGAGGGATGCAGGATGCTATTTATCCATGGGGAAACGAACCTGTTGAACGTGGCAAGCCTAAGGCTAATACCTGGCAGGGGAGTTTTCCAGACAAAAATACCGACTGGGATGGATTTCATGGTCTTGCCCCAGTAGGCTCATTTGCTGCAAATGGATATGGGTTATTTGATATGGCAGGAAATGTTTGGGAATGGGTGGCTGATTGGTATAAGGCCGATTATTATCAAGGTTTAGAGGGTAGAACCAGCGTTAACCCAGGCGGACCAAAAAATAGCTATGATCCGGATGAACCTACTGTAGCTAAAAAGGTAACCAGGGGCGGGTCTTTTATGTGTAACAGTTCTTATTGTAAGGGCTACCGGATTTCGGCAAGAATGAAATCATCGCCAGATACCGGTTTGCAGAATACCGGTTTCAGATGTGTATCCAAATAGCAGACTTGCGCAAACCAATGCAAGGCGGTACATCTGTAAAGATTAATCAAATAATCTTTTAATCCATTTCAAAAGAAAGATTTATTATATTGTTGCTGGAATACATTAGAACTATGCATAAAGGACGTTTGGAAGCATTTAGTGATGGGGTGATTGCCATCATCATCACCATCATGGTACTGGAAATTAAAGTACCACATGAGAAGGACAACATTAAGGATCTCCTGCCGATGCTGCCTGTATTTATCAGTTATGTACTGAGTTTTATCTATGTGGGCATTTACTGGAATAACCATCACCATACCTTCCAAAGTGTCAAATCTATCAATGGGCCAACACTATGGGCTAATCTGCATTTGCTGTTCTGGTTGTCTTTGATCCCTTTTGTAACCGGATGGATGGGCGAGAATCACTTTAGTCAATGGCCAACAGCATTATATGGTTTCGTATTGCTGATGAATGGAATAGCTTATTCTATTCTCATTAATGTGCTGATTAGAAATGGCAATGAAAATGTTCAGTTAAAAAGAGCCATAGGAACAGATAACAAAGGGAAGATTTCAGTTGCACTGTATTTGATTGCTATTGTTGCAGCGATGTTCAACTCCTGGATCAGTTTTGGTATTTACATTTTGGTGGCTATGATGTGGTTTGTACCAGATAAAAGGATAGAAAAAACATTTACCTCAGAATGATCTCTTTAGATTAATTTGTGCTCAATCTGCCGTATTTTAAGGATTCTGGCTTATCTTTATAACCAAGTTCCAATTGTTGTATTGGTATTGAGATAAAGATTAAACGAGCAGGATCTGAGTTAAATACTGTAAAAACCATTGAAATGAAAGAAATACTTAAAATTGGATTGGATTCTGTAGCGCCAGTCCCTATGCATACAGATTATAATTCTGATGTATTTGAGGGCTTTGAGGTTGATCTGATGAGAGAAATTGCCGGGCAGCTGAATCTGGAGATCCACTATGAGATTTCGCTTTGGAAAAATATTCTTGAAAAGCTCTATAAAGGAGAGCTGGATATGATCTGTTCTGCTGTGACCATGACCCCTTCCAGGCAAAGGATTTTGGAGTTTAGTGTGCCTTATCTGCAATTCAGACTTTGTGCAGTGGTCAATGAGGGAACATCCTTAAATAATTTAAACAGCTTTGACCATAAGATTCTTGGGGTCAGGATTGCAACAGAGGCCGAGAAATACATTATGGAAAAATTTCCAAATCATCAGGTTGTACATGCCACTAAAAATGAAGAACTCTATCAGCTGCTCGTTAAAAAGAAAATTGATATTGTTATAGACGATTCGCCTATTGCAGGGAGTTTTTTACAAAAATATAAAAAACTGCAAATGGGAATGTTTCTGCCAGATACACATTCCCATTATGGTATTGCCATGAAAAAAGGAGATACCGAACTCAGACACCGGATCAATGAGGTACTCAGACATCTTAAGGAGAATGGTGTGTACCATCAGATCTATAAAAAGTGGTTTACTTATATAGAACTTTAATCTGCCTTTTCAGTAGAATCCCGGGCTTCAATAATCTCTTTTAATTGTATCAGCCTGTCCATAAAACTTGAATAAGCCTTAATATGGCCATGTGCTTTCACGGTTATGATATGACTGCTTACAAACTTTTTTACATCTGTAATTTTAGTGGCCTGATTCAGGTACACATTTTCGGGCAGATCAACACTTTCAAAATAAGCTTCTAATTCTTCAATAGACATAGGGCAAAGATAAGATTGTTATGCTAAAAAAGTCCCTCCATAGTTGACATTGATTCCTCAAGAACCAAAGTCGTTTTACAAAAACTGAGCAGATGACTGCCATCCAGTTTGTTATACAGTTCCTGTATGTCAGCATCTGTTCCGGTTTTTTCTAAAAGGAGGGAATGCTCAAGTACTCCGGTAATGCTTGCCCCGTATTTTTGGATCAACGACCAGGAATGCGATGTCATAATTTCTTTGGAAACTCTGAAAAAAGCAACTTTTCTCAGGCTGTGTGCTTTAGCACAATGCGCATCTGCCCGGTATACTTCAATAAACCTTTCCAGTTTAAATAAGGTATTTTGAAGATCGGTTGAAGGAAGCAAAGCTTCTATTGTAATCATCACAATATTTCGAATGTCTGTTCTAGCCACACAGAGGCTTTCAATTTCATAATTTTTCTTGTTGAAAACAGAGGTGATCTGGTTTAGAAGACCCTTTTTGTCTTCTGATAAAATGCTGATGATAAATTTCCCGTTCATAATTTTAAAGCATAAAAAAAGCCTTCCGGGTGGGGAAGGCTTATGTGATATAATATTTTTGATCTATTTTTTACATAACCTTCCCCGTATCATGAATGACAATAATAATAACCACAATAACAGCAATACCCGAGCATAGCTTGGATATCATGGTATTCAGATTAAAATTTGTCGTTCTCATAGCGGGATTTAATTCCTTTTTCCAAACCTAGTCATTATTTCCAATTATTTGTGAGGCCGGATTGAAATATTTTTGAAAACGAGTCTGTTTATGCCGATTTTGTATCCCGGCCGGGGGGTGGCTTAACAAAATGACTGTCTTAAATTGTTGTAAAGTTTAAAAGGAATGCTTAGGTTTATGTAAGTAAAATGACATCTGCGGATGCTTACGGATCCCTAAAAACAATAAATTTAAATACATGAAAAGAAGAGTTACAGCCGTATGGAACGGTACAGGATTAGAAGGTAAAGGAACACTGTCTTCCTCCAATAAGTTCTTTGATCAAACACCTTACAGCTTCAAAACCCGCTTCGAAAATGAGGACGGAAAAGCCGGAACCAATCCTGAAGAATTAATCGCGGCAGCACATGCAGGTTGTTTTAATATGCAATTGAGCTTTATGATCGTTGCAGCAGGTTTCACTGCCGATGAACTGACTACCGAGGCAACTGTTTCTTTGGACCCTGTAGAAGGCGGTTTTGCTATTTCCAGCATTACTCTTGATCTGAAAGGTAAAGTCTCCGGGATGGATGAGGCTAAATTTACAGAACTGGCCAATGCCGCAAAAGCGGGTTGTCCGGTAAGTAAAGCATTAAGCGCAACCCCAATTACATTGAACATTAGCTTTAGCGCCTAACCATTCTTGGTATTACGGCTTTGTTGAAGGACAGGGCCGTAATCTTAACTGGCTTCGTTCAGAGCCATTCTTATGAACTGATCTACTTCCTCATTGAGGTCTTCTTTCTCGTACATCCTGAAATGGTGGTTAAATTGATGACTTCCGGGTACCTGAGCAAATTTTATAAAGCATAAATTATCAGGATACAATTGTTTGAAAATAAATACAGCATGGAGAAAGTTCTTGCCAAGTTGGGAAATATAAATATTCCTTTTTCCTTCACATTCTATACTGATCATGGTTTTTGTCGTATTTAGTTTGATCTCTGCGATCCGAGATACGTGTTCTGTGAAATGTCGGAGCAAGCTAAGGGTATGATCAGATTTTCCGCGCAGAAAATCTTCTACCTGCATTTCATTACAGGCATGGGGTTGGTTGTTTTTTAGAAAAGCCTGATTACATAAAGGACAGATCCACATACTCAAATACTTTAGACAAATATAATAGATAAAAAAACAGCCTGTTGTTCGAACAGACTGTTTTTTATCTATTATACGTTGAAGCTATTTAGAACCTCCGCCAAGGGCCTCATATAGATTCACAACAGCCTGTAGTTTTTGTAATTTATCATTTACACCGCTTAGCTGTGCAGCCAGCAGGCTTTGTTCCGAAGTTAATACATCTGTATAATTTGTAGCAGAACTGTAACGCAATAATTCTTTGGTGTAGTCAACCGCTTTAGTCAATGAGGCAATTTGTTTAGCTCTGGTTTCCTCTTTCTCGTTAGCTGTCTGATAAGCATACAGCGCATTAGATACTTCGGCTCCGCTGGTTAACAAAGCCTTTTGAAAAGCATAGAAAGCTTGTTGTTGTTGAGCCTGAGCTGTTTTTAACCTGGCTTTATTTTGTCCGTTATTAAATATGGGCTGTGTAAGACCACCAACTAAACTATAAAAGATAGAATTGTCAAAGAAGTTTTTCAGTTTAAGAGAGGATAAACCACCATTAGCGGTTAAGGTCAGCGCAGGATAAAAATAAGTTTTCGCATTATTGGTGTTCTCAAATGCCGCTCTGAATGCGAATTCGGCCTCCTGGACATCAGGGCGGTTTTGAAGCAATTGTGAAGATACACCTGTACGCAAATCCGAATAAGCGGTTTGCTGGTCCATCGTGGTACGCGTAATTTCTCCAGGGCCTTTACCCAACAGGATACTCAGGGCATTTTCAGTTTCTCTTATACTGCGTTTCAAGTCTGGAATAGTGACTTGTGCCGCATATAAATTCGCTTCACTTTGTACCACTGCAGCTCCGTTTACGATGGCACCATCTTTTAAAGATTTCATCGTTTCCACATCCGTCTGTCTGATCTTTACCGTTTGCTCGGTAATGGCCAGCTGCTGGTCTAAAGAAAGAAGGTTATAATAAGCATTGGCAATACTGGCAATCAGGCTGGTTTGAACAGCTCTTTTGGCTGCATCTGTTTGTAATAAAGAAGCATAAGCAGATCTTTTGGCACTGCTCAGTTTTCCCCAGATGTCGGCCTGCCAGCTGGTACTGAGCTGTCCGGTATACGTCTGTGTCTCCGTAGCTATATTTACACCCGAAGGGAGGTTAACCGCTGCTTTAGACTGTTTATTGTCTGTGGCAGATAAACTTGCATTTAAACTTGGAAGGAAAGCTGCTTTGCTCGCATTTAGCGTTGCCTGGGCAGCCTTAATTTTTTCGATAGCCTGTTTTAAATCCAGGTTCTCGTTAATGCCCTGTTGGATCAATCCCTGTAAGGTTTGATCCGTAAACAGCACTTTCCACGACAGATTCGCTATGGTGGTGGTGTCAGAATCTGTGACGCTACGATAGAGGTCCTTTGAATTGATTGCGGGGCGTTCGTATTTTTTTGTTACACAAGCGGATAAGGTAAGAGCAAAGAATCCGGCAATGAAATAAAATTTATTATATCTAGTGTTCATGTTTTTAAAGTTAATGTTCACGCATATCAGCTACCGGAAATTCAAGGTCCTGTTGTTCCTCTATAATATCATCATCAAAAGGTGATTTACTGCTTACCCTTTCCTGTAAACTCTGGAAAATAATAAAGAGTGCAGGAATAACGAAAATACCAAATAACGTACCAATAAGCATTCCTCCAACGGCACCTGTACCAATAGATTTATTACCTGCAGCACCTACACCTGTAGAAAGCATAAGTGGGAGTAAACCAAGGATAAAAGCAAAAGAGGTCATCAGAATTGGGCGTAAGCGAGCCGTTGCACCTTCAATAGCAGAATTTACTATACTCATTCCTTTTCTGCGGCGGTCTACAGCAAACTCAACAATCAAAATGGCATTTTTTGCCAGCAGTCCCACCAGCATGATCAGGGTAATTTGCGTATAGATATTGTTGTCAATACCAAAGATTTTATCGAAGATAAATACACCAGCCAAACCAATAGGTAGAGAAATTAAAACGGCTAATGGCAGGATATAACTTTCATATTGAGCGCAAAGCAGGAAGTATACAAAAATCACACACAGTAAGAAAATAAATACGGTTTGGTTACCGCCGGCTACCTCTTCACGTGATAAACCAGAGAATTCGTAGCCATATCCGGCTGGTAAATGGATAGCGGCTTCTTCCTGTACAGCTTTTAAAGCATCACCAGAACTGAATCCAGGATTCGGGTTTCCAGTCACCGAGATAGAGGTGAACAAGTTGAAACGGGAAATGGCCTGAGGGCCGTATACTTTGGTTAGTGTAATGAACTCCGAAATCGGCGCCATTTTTCCGCTGGCATTTCTTACATAAATGCCATTTAAGCTTTGCTGGTTAGCCCGGTATTTCGCATCAGCCTGATACATCACCCGGTATTGCTTTCCAAACTTATTGAAGTTGGAGGCGTAAACACCACCATAGTATCCTTGCAATACACCCAGTACGTCACTCACACTCAATCCGGCTTGTTTTGCAACGGCAATATTGACATCCACCTGGTATTGCGGGAAATTGGGGTTAAAGGACGTTGCCGCGTACTGTACCTCTTTTCTTTTGTTCAATGCAGCAAGGAACTCATTTCCAATTGCGTTAAATTTATTAATATCGCCACCTGTTTTATCCTGCAGCTGAAATTCAAAACCACCACTGGTACCAAAGCCCTGAATCGTAGGTGGAGCAAAGAAAATGATCTTAGCGCCTTTGATACCGGCCGTTTTCGCAAAAAGTTCAGCAATAATTGCCTTTACATCCCGTTGCCGTTCGTTCCATGGCTTTAACCGTGAAATAACCATTCCATAGGAACTGCCCGTACCACTGATCATACTCCTTCCAATAACTTTTAAGGAGTTTCTTATTTCGGGTATTGTATGTACAATACTATCGATTTTGGTAATTACCAGGTTGGTTTGTTCTTGTGAAGTAGCAGCTGGTAAAGAGATATCAGACATAATGGTACCAAGATCCTCGTTTGGAACAAAGCCCTTCGGGGTTGTTTTCATGGTCCAGATGAGTACTACTGTAAATAAAGCAATGCCAGCACCTGCCATCCATTTGTTTTTGGCCAGAAAGCTGACTGATTTCTTATATCGACCAGTCATCCGGTCAAAGGAAGTATTAAAAGCAATATAGAATTTCTGAAGGAAGTTTTTTTTCTTCTCATGTTCCTCTGCATGCGGTTTTAAAAACAGCGCACATAAAGCAGGGCTCAACGTCAAAGCGTTGATCGCAGAGAGAATAATCGCAATGGCCAGTGTTAATCCAAATTGTTTATAAAATACACCAGATGATCCCTGGATAAAACTCACAGGGATAAACACCGCTGCCATCACCAGTGTAATGGAAATGATCGCACCGGTAATATCATCCATCGCATCTATAGTTGCCTTTTTTGCGGACTTGTAACCGTGGTCCAGTTTGGCGTGGACGGCTTCCACCACCACAATAGCATCATCCACCACAATACCAATGGCCAGCACCAATGCAAACAGGGTTAATAAGTTGATGGTAAAACCAAATAAGCTCAGGAAAAAGAAAGTTCCTATAATGGCCACAGGAACACTGATGGCCGGAATCAAGGTAGAACGGAAATCCTGGAGGAAAATAAATACAACCAGGAACACCAGAATAAAGGCTTCAATCAAAGTATGTACTACTTTTTCGATAGAGGCATCCAGGAAGTCGTTCACATTCACCAGTGGTGCGTAATGAACACCTTTAGGGAAGGATGCAGCTGCATCGTCCAGAACTTTTAAGGAGCCTTCAATTACATCCTTTGCATTCGACCCTGCGGTTTGGTTAATGGCAATACCTAATGCAGGTTTACCATCAAAACTTACAGAACTGGCATAGCTTTGGGCACCGAGTTCAATCCTGGCTACATCTTTAAGGCGCAATACCTGCCCATTGGTACCCGTTCTAATGATAATGTCGCTGAATTGCTGTTCATTCTTTAAACGACCTGAATATTTTAAAGTATACTGGAAAGACTGGTTTCCTTGTTCACCGAACTGGCCGGGTGCAGCCTCAATATTTTGTTCCGCTAAAGCTACGCTTACATCATTCGGAACCAGACCATAACTCGCCATTACATCGGGCTTAAGCCAGATCCGCATGGTGTAATCCATTAAACCAAAAGCGTTCGCATCACCAACACCATTGATCCTTTTAATTTGAGGAATCAGGTTGATATTCGCATAGTTCTGTAAAAATTTCTGATCGTAAGAAGGATTATCACTGTACAGACCAAAGATCAGTACATTACTGGCCTGTTTCTTAGCCGTAATTACCCCTGCCTTTGTTACTTCAGCAGGTAATAAACTGGTTGCCCTGGATACCCTGTTCTGTACGTTTACAGCTGCAAGGTCAGGGTTTGTACCCAGTTTAAAGTTTACGGTAATGGTAGCTGTACCATCGTTACTGGAAGTAGAAGTCATGTAAGTCATGTCTTCCACACCATTAATTTGTTCCTCCAGTGGTACAACAACGCTGTTCATCACAACGTCAGCATTAGCCCCTTGATAGGATGCAGATACCTGAACTGTTGGGGGAGCAATTTCGGGATATTGAGAAACCGGGATGGTAATCAGTCCCAGTATGCCCAGGATGACAATGATGATCGAGATCACCGTTGACAATACGGGTTTTTCTATAAATTTCTTAAACATATTTTCTTTTTCAGCCGGTTTGAAAACCGGATCACATCAGCGGGTTAATTATTTTTTGAGGTCGGCAAATACAACATCGGCACTCTGTTCTTCAGGCTTAATTTTTACGCCGTCTTTAAGAGATTGAAACCCTTCAAGTACCACTTTATCGCCTGCTTTAAGTCCTTTAGTCACTACATAGAAATTGTTTACAGTATTTTCCATAATTTCAATTTCAGTGTTTTTGACTTCGCCACTACTGTTCAGCACATAGACGAATTTCTTGCCCTGCAGGTCGGTTGTTGATTTTTGAGGAATCATAATGGCATTGTCCACATGCTGAGGTATGCTGACTGAAGCACTTGCACCGCTTTTTAATAATCTGACAGGATTGGAAAAGGTTGCTCTTAAACTTGCAGAACCTGTACTGGTATTGATCTGGCTGTTGATAGATTCTATTTTTCCATTTTCAGCATAGGTAGTACCGTCGGCCAGTACCAGAGATACTGCAGGAATATTCTTCATCTGCTCTTCCAGTGTTTTACCTTTATAATTTCTGGAGAAATCCAGCAACTGTTTCTCATTCATGGAGAAGTAGGCGAAAATTCTGGAAATGTTGGCTACTGTTGTTAATGGGTCTGCGCTGGTACTGCTCACTAAACTTCCGGTTTTATAAGGGATACTTCCAATTACACCATCAACAGGGCTGGTAATATGGGTATAACCCAGGTTTACGTTTGCATTTACCAGTTCTGCTTTGGCTTGAGCCAATGCTGCTTTTTTAGTTTGAAGAGTCAGCTGTGCAGCATCCAGTTCATACTTACTGATGATGTCTTTATCTACCAGAGGCTTTGTTTTAGTGACCTGAAGCTGGGCGGTATTGACATCGGCCTCAGCGCTGCTGATGGCTGCTTTGGCTGTTCTTACTGCTTGTTCGTACTGAGGTGCATTAATGGTGAATAACAGTTGCCCCTTTTTCACTGCAGCACCTTCATCTACGTAGATTTTTTCAATAAAACCATCCACTTTTGGCCGGATATCAATATTTTGTATGCCTTCAAGCGTGGCAGGGTATTGAGTCTGGAGCGTGGCAGATTGTGTGTTTACTGTGAAAACGGGATAAGCCTGAACCTGATCAGTTTTGGCGGCATCCTTTTTCTGACCAGTGTTTCCACAAGAACTGATCATCAGTAAAGCGGGTAATAATAGGCAGATAGAGTGGACTGTTAACTTCATGTTAATATTAATTTTTTATGTCTTTATAAGTTAATGTCGACGAAAATATTAATACTAAAATACAGATTAAACATTAAATTGTAATGTTTAAGTCTCAGAGCCTTTTGTAACTAAAGCTTTGCAGAAAACTACGAAATAACAGGTAAAAATGGCTTGACTTTTTCTAAAGCAAAGTCAAGTTGCTCTTGTTGGGTGATGTCTGTGTTGTCTAAAATAATGGCATCTTCTGCCCGGGTCAGCGGACTTTCTGCACGGGTGGTGTCGGCATAATCCCGGTGAGCAATATTTTCGAAAACTTCTTCGAGGGTGGTGGTGGTATCTCCCTTGCTCTTCATTTCATTAAAACGTCTTTCTGCCCGAATTTTAGGATCCGCGGTCATAAAGAGTTTTACCTGTGCATCTTCAAATACCTTTGTGCCAATATCTCTGCCATCCATCACAATGTTTTTAGACTTTCCCATACGCTGCTGCTGTTTCACCATTTCTTTACGAACCAGTTTATTCGCAGACACAGCACTTACATTCTCAGAAACAGGCATTAAACGAATCTCCTCAGAAACTTCTTCTCCGTTTAAAGTAATATGAGATTCATAGTCCCGGGAATGAAAATTCAATTCTATATGCTGAAGGGCATCTTTTACGGCTTCATCATCGTTCATATTGACATGATTTCTGATGAAATAGAGGGTTACAGCACGGTACATGGCACCGCTGTCTATATATATGAAACCTAATTTTTTAGCCAAGGCCTTTGCCAGGGTACTTTTTCCGCAGGATGAATAGCCGTCAATGGCAATCACAAGGTTTTTTCTCATATGCCGCAAAGTTAATACTTTAGCCAATTTTTAAGGGTAAAATGCCTTTAAAATATTATTTTTACAAAATGTTACCTGTAAGAGAAGAGATTATGAAAATAGCCACCTTTAAAACTTCGCGAAGCGGAGGGAAAGGGGGACAAAACGTGAACAAAGTTTCCAGTAAAGTAGAATTGGTGATCAATATTATTGATGCACCTTTTTTCAGTCCGGAAGAAAAGGCCTTGCTTTCAGAACGACTTGGGCATCGCATTGATCAGGAAGGCAACCTTCATGTGGTATCACAGGAAGACAGGAGTCAATTGTTAAATAAGGAAAAAACGATTGTTAAACTACTTCATTTATTAAAGTTGGCCCTGCATGTTGATAAGAAAAGAAAGCCTACCCGGATTCCCGGAGCAGTGGTGCGAAAGCGCCTTGAAGACAAGCAAACACGCTCCTTTAAAAAAGCAAACCGAAAGAAGCCTCAATTAGATTATTGAGGCTTCTTTATTTTATAACAGAACAGATTTAGTTAAATCTGTAGGCCATACTGATTGTTCCCCATTGATGGGCTCTTGCTGCACTCTTTACTTCCTTCGTTTTGAACAAGACCCCGAAATCAAATGTAAATCGTTGTGAACTGTAATCTACACCCAATTGTTGGGCAAACACAATCGGTTTCGATCCAAATGTTACCGGACTGCTGTTGTTAAATAAACTGCCCTGAATGGTTGCATCGTAGGCAATAAAGTTTAACT